>Ga0172369_10000008_pt1 | contig 284064 bp, 234 predicted proteins | sample LakKiv25m_FD_114539 | JGI IMG/M metagenome (GOLD analysis project Ga0172369, IMG submission 114539) | Freshwater microbial communities from Kabuno Bay, South-Kivu, Congo - kab_022012_11.25m | ecosystem: Environmental > Aquatic > Freshwater > Lake | place: Democratic Republic of the Congo... | reverse complement strand
TAAATAATAAATTGGAGGTTCAATGTATAACAAATTTTCTTTTCTTAATGGTGCCAGGTTTTTACTTGTTGCCTTAAGTGTGATAATCGGGTATAGCGTTTCGGCATTTGGTCAATCGAACTGGATGCAGGAAGCTACACAAGATGGATTTTGGATTAAGAAGGTAGTAAGCGACACTGTGATTGCAAGTGGGCAGCCGTTTACCTATACGATATATTACTCTATTCCAGCAGGTGCAACAAATGTTTCGATAACTGACAACTTACCTGCCGGTGTGATGTTTCTTTCCGCAAATTATAACAATGCCTGCGGAACGCCTACTGTTTCTTCTCCAACTGTGAATCAGATGGGAGGAACTTACTCTTTGTCCTGGGCGAGCGTACCTAATGCCTGCACAGGTTCTTTTTCGATAACAGTTGCTTTTCCGAATGGTGTAACCTGTCCGGGTGCCACTGTTAGAAATAATGTCTGCATAAGGGGTTCTTTGTCCGGTAAGCAATATGACTTTTGCACAGGATATGTGAATACGAAAGCAACGGCAAGCAATCCCTGGCATATAAATAAGTATCCTATAGGTGCTTCATGGCAGGGAGGTAATTGTCCTTATGCGTCAGGAAACGATACCTTGACCTATCAGGTATGTGTTTATAAGGATTTTGGTTTGACAGGACAGCTTGACCTGGTTTCGGGTGTTGTTACGGATACGCTTCCTACAGGAGCGGTTCTTGTGAGTTCCACTTGCGGTGCGACGCAATCAGGCAATGTAATAGCCTGGAATGTTGGCAATTTGTCATCGAATCAGGGGTATAATACCGTTTGCTGTCAATTCAGGGTGTATTATCCATCGTCACTATTTCCGAGTGGTACGAACATTACAAATTCTGCAACGCTTTCAGGTCAGCTTGGAAGTCCTAATCAGCCATGCAGTTCATTTTCGACGACAAGCAATCAGACATGCGTAACGCTTGCTTCGTTTACTACGGGTTCGATTAGCAAATGGGTTTATACGAACAGGCAACCGGGTTGCAGCGGTCAGTATCTGATTTATGTTTGCAATACAGGTACAACTTCGATAACAGTAAATGTGCTGGATACTTTGCCTGCACAATTGACAGGTTTCTCACTTGGAGGAATGTATATTTTAAGCGCAACTCTGACAGGGAACATTGTATCAGCTACAGGAACACTTGCGGCAGGTCAATGCGGTTATATATATGTTAACTTTACCATACCTGCGAATGCTTCAGTCGGTTCGACGATTACTAATTGTGCTCACATGACTTTCTCAGGTGGAGCTCCTGCGGTTGGATGTGCCTCATTTGTAGTAGCAGCCGCAGCACCTACTCCGTGTCTATGGAAGGAAGTTTGCAGTAAGCAGTCAAGCTATGCACCGGGAAGTACTTTTAGATATAGATTGAGAGTTCAAAACATTGGTGGCTTGCCAATGACAGGGACAACGATTACAGACCAGTTGAATTCGAATTTGGAATATATTGGGAATCCCTCATTTTATATAGCAAGTTCCTGGAATACTCCTTGCACGACAAGTCCTGCAAATCCCTGGACCGGTGTGAACCTGACTTATAATTCAGGTACGAATGTAGTAACGGCAGTACTTGATACTATTCCGGCAGTATGCCAAAACATATTTTACAATGCCTGCGGCATGTACGGTACGGGCGGTGTTCCGTATTACTTCATAGAGTTTGACGTGAAGGTAAGAGATACTTCTGCTCTTGGTAATATTCCGAACTCCTTTAATTTGGCAGGTGGTTCTTTGGGAACAACAACCTATACATCGAATATCGAGTATGTTTTAGTTGCAGGTAATGTTGGGTTTTCGCTTAACAAAGGAGTAAAGAAGCCAAATGACCCGAATTACGGTACAAGTGCAACAGTGCTTGCAGGCAGTACGGTTAATTACAAATTGAATATGAATTCGACTGGGACAGCGGCTTTGCGTTATGTTACGTTTGCAGATTTACTGCCAAGAGATGCAGGAGCTGGTGACCAGAAGATTTTGCAGATGTGTTCTGCCAGGAACAGCCAGTTTGACGTTCCATACAGTTCGTTTATTACTTCGAGCCCGGGTATCAGTCAATGGAAGAACGGATTTACAGGTGGCTTGGCTAATGTGAATAATTTGATGCCAACAGGTTCACCTAATAATGCGTTTACAATTGGATGCGGTACTGGAGGAAGTTGGGCGAGTTCATGGGTTGCCGGAGATAAAAACTTAGGTGCTCATTTTGGTTCTAATGCAATTACAACGAATGCATCAGTGGAATTTGCGGCACTTGTATCGTCAGCGGCAAAGCCATTGGAAAATGCCTGCAATTCATTCGCAGCAAGCGGATTCACAAAGCATTTGATTCAAAGCAATATTACAAGTTTCCAGCTTGCTGGACAATCAGAATCGGCAGTTGCTTGTATAATGATAGACTCTGTACATAAAGAGAAACGATGTTTGGACAGCTTGATTAAACAGTCAATCAAATGTATAGGCAAGAATCAGAACGGGAATTACGAATATGCATATTCGCTGACTGCGATTAGTTGCGTACCGGGAACTATAACGTTTAGTTCTCCTGATGGCAACTTTACACCGTCAACATTCAATTTGACTTCAAATCCGTGGACAATAAACACGACATTTGAAGCAACGAGCGCTAACAATCCTGTAGTGTTCTATTTTGCAATTAATTGTGCTGATGGAAGTGGTTGCAAGGATAGCATCATGTACGATTTGCCTGAATGTCCACAGGAGCACAAACCGTGTCTGGACAGTATTATTAAATTAAATGTCAAGTGTATCGGTAAAAATTCAAATGGTGATATTGAATATGGCTTACAGTTGGTTGCGACAAGCTGTATTCCTTCGACGCTGATTATCAGTTCACCGGACGGATACTTTACCCCTTCGACATTCAGTTTGAATACATCACCGTGGGGAATAAACTCTACGTTTGTACATACATCGGCAAATAATCCGATTATGATTTATTTCACAATCTCTTGTCAGGGTGTAAAATGCAATGACAGTTTGAGAGTTGATTTGCCGAAATGCCCGGATACTCCTCAGGGATGCTGCAGTAAATTCATCCATACGATTAAGAATGAGAAAATTGTCTGGCAAAACGGACCAGTTAGCTTGAGTGCTTCAATTTTTGCAGGACCTGTCAGCATTAAGAAGTTCAGTGCTACGATTGTTTCTGCTCAATTGAGAAGACAAAGCAATCCTTGGGATAGAATATTCGGTGATATAACCGGTGGTAGCTTAACAGTTGCTCCCGCACCTGGACCACAGCTTCTAAGCTTGTTCAGCAGGGAAGCAATTTGGGGACCGGGTGAATGTATTGACTGGACCAAAGGTGCGAATTTATCGTTGAATATGATATTCCCTGCTCCAACCAATAATTCGAAGAATTATGTTGATACATTGAGGTTCTCAATTCGCTACAGCTTTACCGATTGTGATTGCATTACCTGCGATACATTTGTTACCTATACGATTGTCCGCAAGTGGAAGTTTACACCATGGGACCCGAAAGATAATACTTTGCGTAACGGAAATGCAGGAAGCGGCAAGTCAGAGAAATTACAAGGCGAAGCACCAACAGAAACGAGCATTATAATGGATGATTTGAGCAACGGTACTCTGTGGATAGTAAGTCCTGATGACCCTGAAAATGACATTGTAATAACAGGTCTCGAAGTGAACTCGACAACTGTACCTAATTCAGAAATATTGAATGGCGACATAGTCGGTACAGTGCAAGGCACAACTTCATTTGTAGATGCAAATATTGTTAAAGGTGATGAAACGCCGATTACACTGAAGTTTGATAATGCTAATACTATATACCAATTCCCGATTTATGTGAAGTTTGCATATCAGATTGCCGGCTTTGAAGAGACATTCTTTACTGAGCCGATAGTTTATAATGCAAGAGTTCCAGCCGCAAACGGTGATGAGATGGGAATTGACAAGGAATCAAAACCTGAGAAGTTGAACACGTATGCCTTGTATGTAAATAATTCCAACGGATACAATGAGGGAATTTATGCCATAAGCATCAAGACAAAAGGAACTGCTCAGGTGATTGCAGTCGGACCACCAAGTTCCAGTGACGGAATGACATTTATGTTCCCATACATGAAAGATGACGGTTCATTTATGATAACTGTTCCTTCTCAAGGTACTGCAGGATTTGCTTCCAATCAAAAAGTCAAGCCGATTTACCTGACAATATCAGGAATTGACGAGACTTCCAATGAGATTGAATTCGTTACTTATGACAGAGATGGACAGGTAATCTCAACGGGAGTAGTGATGCTTTCAGACCCGATTTCAGGTGTGAACGATAATGGTGGCGGGATTAATACAGGTGCATTTTTGAATGCGGTTACTCCTAATCCTGCATCCAACAAGGTTAGTTTGTCATTTACAATAAATGATGTAGCGACCAATACTGCTTTGAGTATTATTGATATGCGTGGAAAGGAAGTGATGGGAATATTCAATAATGCAAGATTGGAACATGGTGCATATATTGAAGGAGTTGACATCAGTCATCTTCCGGCAGGTTCTTATATTATTACATTAAGAACAGATAAAGGTATTGTAACAAAATCCTTGTCAATAGTCCGGTAAGCATCAGGTCATCCTGAGCTTGTCGAAGGATGAGAATAAAAACAGAGGAGCTACTCTTTCGGGGGTAGCTCTTTTTTTTTAGTACTTAATTATCATATAAAATGGAATTTGCAAAGTAACCGAAAGAATCATTCTTTTGAATTGCAGTTTTAACAGAATAGTTCTTAAGAAGTTCGAGCATGAAGTCTATTCTCGATTTGAACCTTCTGTGATAAAGCAGATTGAATTCCTCTTTAACAAGTTCGTTTGTGCTTCTCATAGGTTTGATTCCAAACTCCCTCGATTGTTCATCCCTTATACCTGCAAAATACCAGCTTTCGATTTCACGAATGACTATATATATCGATTCTGGATTAAGGTTTGAAAATCTCATTTCAAGAAACTTCTTTTTTTGTTTAATGGATTTGTAGAAATCAATGTCGGCAATCAACAGATAATCGAACTTTAAAGTGTTGATGCTCAAAATAAAAAGTTCAACCTTTTCCCTTTTCATCTGAGCATACTGAATAATCTCTATGTCCGAGTATTTGTCATAAAGCAATGGAATGATAACCGTTTTAAAAAAAAGTTCGTCATCGTTTCCTTCTACGAATATGTATAGTTTTTTCATCAGTTTTTTATATGCAGAAAGCTTAAAGCTAAAAGCATAAAGCTATGAGTAAAAAATTTTAAAGTATAAAAATCATTCACCAATTAACACTCAACACTAAAATAATCATTTCACGTTTTGCCGTTTTACTTTTCACTGTAAACTGGAAATCAATTCCAAATCAGAAAACTTTTCTTTTCGTGAAAGAACGTACTGCATCTTTAATTGCTACGATAAATAAATCAATTTCTTCATCCGATGTAAAGTAAGATGGTGAAGCACGAACAGTCCCCCAAGGGTAAACCCCTAATTGTTTCAACAACAGGGGGGCGCAATGCAATCCCGTTCTGACAACTATGTCATAAGAACTGTCGAGAAAATATCCAACTTCTTCGGGTGCCATACCACCAATATTGAAGCAGAAATTTGCCATGCTGTTGTTTATACTGCTTGTGTAAACCTTTACTTCAGGAAATTCTGCAAGTTCACGAATGATTCTTCTGACCATATCTGCTTTATGCTCTCTTATATGAGAAACTCCTTTTTGCAGAACAAATCCGAGACCTGCGTTTAATGAAACAATTCCTGGGACATTCGGTGTACCAGCTTCATAAAAAATCGGCATACCGGGTGGCTGAACGAGAACTTCGCTTTTGATTCCTGTCCCGCCGACTTTAAGCGGTTTCAACTCCAATCCTTTTTTAATATGTAGTCCGCCAATCCCCTGCATGCCATAAAGCGACTTATGCCCTGTGAAGGCAAGAAGGTCAATTCCCCAGCCGTCAATATCAATTTCCACTGCACCGGAAGATTGCGAAGCGTCAACTATTATCGGCATATTATGCTTGTGTGCAATTCCGGCAATCGTTTTAATATCCAGAATCGAGCCGGTAACATTCGATGAATGATTGACAACAATTGCTTTAGTATTGTCTTTTATTGCGGCTTCGATGCTTTCGGGAGAAACATATCCCGTCTCATCGCAATCAACGAAGGTAATTTCAATTTTTCCATCTAATTCCAAATGTTTTAGTGGGCGAATAACCGAATTATGTTCAATTCCGGTCGTTACAACGTGTGCATTATTCAAACCAAGACCATTGATGGCAAGGTTCAATGCTTCGGTACTACCTGAAGTGAAAACAAACTGGTTGGGGTCAGGTGCATTGAATAATTTACAAAGCTTTTCCCTGCAGGATTGTGCAGGGTCCTCAGAATCTTTTTCGAGTCCGGCTCTTGCAGAGTGGCATGGTACATTATTCAAATACTTATACACAGCTGAAGAAACTTCGGGAGGTTTGGGCCAACTTGTGGCGGCATTATTAAAATAAATCATAAATTTCTCTAAATATTATTAATTCACAAACAAAAAAATACAACTTAATAAATTTGTCGGATTTAGAAAATTTAAATTGAATAATCATTTTCATCCTTCGACAAGTTCAGGATGACAAAGAGAAAATGTGTTATTTGATTAACTATTATTGCAACATTGATATACATATTTATAGTAAAAAATACTATTTTTTCTATAAAAGTGAAACGTTTTCGCATTTTTTGTGTCTTACATATATTGAGATTACATTTTTTAAAAAAGAGTGTGAATTATTAATATTTTGTCATATTAATATTTAGCATAAACTGATGATTGAATGTAATAGACCAATTGTTGAGTGGGTAATTTTAAAAAAGTGAATGTAACAAAAAAAGGGAGATTTATGAAAAAGTTGATTTTACTGTTTTGTTGTTTAATATCACATGCTGCCAATAGCCAAAGTTTGTCATTGTTTTCTTTAGATGCAAGCTCATTTCCAAAACTAAAGGCAAACTTTTATGCTTTCAGCAAGGATGGGTATCAAATGATTAACCTTTCCATTCCTGATTTCCGGATAACTGAAAATGAAATCGAACGAAAAATTACATTCATTTCCTGTCCAACTCCCAAACCTCCTAAGCCAATATCTGCTGTTTTGACTCTCGATGTTTCCGGTTCGATGTTGAATGGAGGGCTTGACAAAGCAAAAGAAGCCGCAGTTGCCTGGGTCAATGCAATGCCCGGTAATTCGGAATGTGCAATAACCAGTTTTGACACAAGAAATACTTTGCATCAGGATTTTACCAACGACAAACAAAAGTTGAAAGATGCAATATACTCTATGCGAGCCGGTGGCGGTACGAATTTCGATGCAGGATTTATAAATCCTGTGGCAGGTGCTTTGCTGATAGCAGAAAACGGAAAAAACAAAAGAGTTGTCGTCTTTTTAACTGACGGACAGTCAAACGGTACCGAACAAAACATTATTGATAAGGCAAATCAAATCAATGCTACTGTATATTGCGTGACGCTTGGTTCACCATGTCCGGAGATACTCAGAAATGTTGCCGAGAAAACCGGTGGAATGTATTTCGAGAATATTACTACCGAAGAAGAAGCCAAAGCGGTTTATATGAAAATATTATCCATTGCCCAAAGTTTGGAGCCATGCACAATCGAATGGGAGAGCGCTGACGAATGCAATGCATACCGAAAAGTTTCATTACATCTTGTTACAACAAACACTTATGCCGAGAACAGCTATATATCTCCAGCCGAAAGAATACCGAAAATAGAATTTGACCCCTCTCCTTCCTTGAGATTCGGAAACGTCGAACCACCGATGAACGAAACACAAGAACTGACAATTATCGCACGGAATAAAAACATCTGGATAAACGGGATAAATATTTCTCAGCCGGAATTTCAAATAAGCGATTGGGGAGGTTCTGCACCTCCATTTATTTTGTTGAAAGATAGCAAGAGAAAAATTAAGATAAAATATACGCCACAAAAAGACGGTTATATTTTTTGCAAATTTGATTTAGATAACAGCGCCTGCTTTGGAAAAACATTTTTTGCAACAGCGGGAATTTTCAATCCTCAGACTGAAATCGGAACACTTAAGCTGACTTTTCCTGATGGAGGTGAAACATTTTTAGCAGGTGAAGATTCAATTATAACATGGGAAGGAATTTTACCCGTAGATACAGTCAGTTTGGATTACAGCACGGACAAAGGTGAAAGCTGGAATAACATTACAAATAAAGCATCAAATTACAAATTCAACTGGAACAATATTCCTAATACTCCAAGCAATGAATGTCTGATGAAGGTAACAAAAGGAGAGGAGTTTGACCTAAAAGCAGGAAATTTAATAAAAGTTCTTGGCTTCAGTCATTCGGGTCAAATCGCAATGTCTCCTATTAGCAATGAAATTGCAGTTTTACACTCTATATTTATATCAATTATTGATATAAATACAAAAAAAATATCAAGATCTTATTCATATGATTTTTCATCAAATATGATTTCCTTAGATTACAATCCTCAGGGTGACAGAATAGCAATTGGTGGAATTAATGTATTGAAAATAGTAGATGCTAAAACCGGAGAAATTGTTAATTCATTTAACATTGGAAAGAGATCCTTTACTAAAATAAAATTCAGTCCTGACGGAAATTATCTTGCTTGTGTCGATGACCATTATATAAGTGTTATTGATGTCAAAACGGGAGCTACTGTAGGCAATGTTGGTGGGTACATTTTTGGAAATATTGATATATTATATAGTCCTAATGGTGAGTTTTTAATAAGTTCAGGTGATAAATTAATCAAATTATGGGATGCAAATTCTTTTCAATTGAGAGATACTATTTCATTATCTGATTATGGAGGTCATCCCCTTGCTATAAGTCCCGACTGCAAGAAGTTAGCATGTGGTATTGGTGACTATATTAAATTATGGAATTTGAATACTCTTGAAGAGATTACGAGTTTTAGTACTCCTTTTACTATGGGGAATAATATTGATTTTAGCCCCAATGGTGAAATGTTAGCTGCATATTCAAGAGATAAAACGATTAAATTGTGGGATGTAAAAACCGGCTTTCTTATAAATACTTTTTCAGGAATCAGTAATGCCGATGGTAAAGTATTATTTTCACATAACGGAAAAAAATTAATTGGTTCAGGGGGACTTGAAATAAAGGTCTGGGATATTCACAGCGGAAAGGCATTGGATTCATTAAAAGGGCATACCAATACAATAAATAAAGTTAGTATAAGCCCTGACCAAAAAATGATTGCAAGTGCAGGTGACGACGGGAATATCATTCTCTGGGATTTTAATAGCGGATGGAAAATAAAGTCAATTGACGGTAAATCGAAATGGCTGCAGGCGGCTATTTTTACTAATGATAATAAATCAATAATATGTTCGAGCAACGGAGATACTATAATCAGAGTTTTCGATGTAGCTACAGGTAATGAAATTAAAACTTTCACTGGACATACAGCGGCAGTGAGTAGTATTAAATTAAATGCAAAAGGTGATAAGCTGGTGAGTGGTGGTTTCGACAACTCAATTAAAATATGGGATTTTAAAACCGGTGCCATACTTCACGATATTTGGGGTTTTAATTCAGGAATTACTTCAGTTGATTTCAGTCCTGACGGAACCAAAATTGCTTCAGGAACTAATGACAACAGAATTATTATTTGGGACGCAAACACCGGCAAAGAGATTACAACATTTTCGGGACACGGTGAGAAAGTTAATTCTGTTGCTTTCAGCCCGGACGGCACAAAGTTAGCCAGTGGAAGCGATGACCGTTTGGTCAAGGTATGGGAGATGGCAACCGGAAAATGTATTTTTACTTCAAAGTTCGGACATACAAAGGATGTCAAGTCAGTTGCCTTTACACCTGATGGAGACAATGTAATAAGCGGAAGTGCAGACGGAAAACTTATGTTATGGGATTTGCAGACAAGCATTGCTTCAAGGACTTTTACAGGAACTGTCGGCTCGATATTTTCAGTTGCAGTAAGTGCTGACGGCTTTAGAGTTTTTGGGGCAGGTGAAGGAAGGACAATAGGTGTCTGGGCTGTATATGACCTTACTGAAAGTAATATTCAACAGGATGAGTCAGATTCGCTCTGGTCAATTGTTGCTCCTGATATTTTGTCACATGATGTTGATATGGGTAAGGTGTTCGTTTCTTCGATGAAGGATTCGCTAGTAGATGATTTTATAAAAAATAGTGGTACTTGGAAATTTCATGTGGATACTGTTTTTATCCGAGGTGCTGATTCATCTGCATTTTCGGTTGTTGCAGGAAACGGTAATTATGATGTTGAACCTTCGGACAAGCAATATGCTATATTCCGGTTTAACCCTAAAGAAGCAAGGGATTATATTTCCGATATTGTTATAGTCTCTCAGGGAGGAGATACATTGCTCCAAAAAATCAAGGGAACAGGAGTCGAACAGACACTAAGGATAACTCCGGATATTATTGATTTCGGTAAAGTATATCTCAATCATTACAAAGACACAACTGTTACGGCTGTTGTTGAAAACGTCGGTTCCAAAATGATAAGTATCACAAATGTTGCAAATGCAGGTCCGGATAAAAAGCAATTTTCGATTATCAAAGGAGGTGGCTCTTTCTCTCTCAATCCGGGAGAAAAACATGATATGGAGTTGCAATTCTTAGCAAAGGAATTGGGAAGAACAAGCGGTTCACTTGCATTCGAACATGCCGACTTTGGTAGTCCTGCTATAGCTCAATTGTTTGCACATGCTTATAAAATTGTTCCTTTTATTACTTCCAACAGCCCTATTTGTGTCGGACACGACCTTTTGATTTATGCCGATTCCATACCAAATGTAAAATACCATTGGTCAGGTCCAAACGGTTTTATATCGAACGAACGGAATATAATCATTAAAAAAGCAGGAACGGAACATGCCGGTTTGTATCAACTCTTTACAACCATAAATGACCCGACAATAAGACCGGCTGGAGATATTTCATCCGATACTGCATTTATACTTGTCGAAATAAATATAGACAAAGTTTCTCCGGGAGACAGCAGTTTGATTTTTGTAGGCAACGGCGAAAGAGTGGAAAATTATATTAAACTTACGGAATCCAAGCCATGGGATGCCGGCTCGGTATGGCTAAAGAACAGATTTTCGGTAAAGCAGGATTTCTCCACGACATTTGAATTTGAGTTCAAATATGGGGACAACCGCAGAGAACCCGAACAATCTATTCCCGGTGCTGATGGATTCGCTTTCGTATTTCAAAATCACAGTTACCCGGCTTTGGGATTTAAAGGTGAGTCAATGGGGTATAATGGAATAACCAACAGTTTGGCAATTGAATTCGACCTTTTCCGAAATATTTATGACCCTAACGGCAATCATATTTCCGTTCAGTCTCAGGGTGCTTACCCGAATACTGCCGACCACAGGATTTTCAATTCGGTATTGGGCATGAACACGAAAATTCCTACAGTAAATCAGGATGTAAGGTACTTTGTAAAAGTCAGCTATAAGAATTCTACAAACGAGCTTAGCATTTATTTGGACACAACTGATACTTACGGCAATCCGGTTCTTATTGTTGATGATTTGAATTTATCGAAAAAACTGAATCTTGAAAATGACGAATATGTTTATATTGGTTTCACTGCGGCTACAGGACAGGCATGTCAGGAACACAGGATTTATAATTGGGAGGTGCCTTGCGACAATCAGTATGTCGGAGTTGAGGACGGCAGACGGCAGACGACAGACGGCAGACAGGAAAATGTTTTATATATTTATCCAAATCCTGCAAACGATATCCTGAATATCGAATATTCAATAAATGCAAATTCAAATGTTTCTCTTGAGATTTATGACATTTTAGGCAACAAGATTAAATCAACAGAATATGGTTATGTCGAAGCAGGGAAACACAATGTCATCATGAGCTTTTCGAAGGATGATGATGAAGACACTAAGAATTTGCTAAGCGGAATGTATTATTTGGTATTGAGAGCAGGAGATGTTTTTATGAGTGGGAAGTTTGGGATTGTGAGGTAATAAAATATTTGGTTATATTTGAAATAAAAATCCGGAAATTTATAAAAAGGTGAGTCTATGAAAAGAAATTTGTTAATATTCGTATTAATACTACTCTCATCAAATTTATATGCAGTTCAAAAAGCATATTTCATTGAAAACAAGGGACAGTGGGATAGGGAAGTTCGATTTCTTGCGAGATTAAATGGTATGAATGCTTGGATAACTGATTGTGGAATTGTTTATGATTTCTATACAAAAGGAGATGGGAAAAACAATTACGAATTACCAATTACGAATTACGAATTGTTGAGAGATTCGGGGTTCGGGGTTCTGGACTTTGGTAAAGAAGATAACGGTTCACGGTTTCCGATGCACAACTCACGAAAGGGTCATGTTGTCAAGATGACATTTGCTGATGGGAATAAACCTTCTAAACTTTCCGAAAGTTTGGAACTTTCTGAGAGTTATCATCGTAAATTTATCGGAATCAACAAAAGCGAAACATACTATAATTATTTTATTGGCAACGACACAAGCAAATGGGCAAGCTATGTCCCTCTTTATGAAGAAGTGCTGATTAAAAATGTTTATGAAGGTATAGATGTCAGGTATTATTTTGATAATGGAATGTTGCGATATGATTTAAATATATCTCCTTTTGCAAACCTGAATAAATTTAAAATGAAGTTTGATGGTCAGGATTCTTTGACAATTAATGAGAATGGTGAATTGGTCATTGGAACTTCGATTGGAGAAGTAGTTAATAAAAACCTAATTGCATGGCAGAAAACAAAAGCCAATAAAATAAATTGTAAATTCATGACTGATGAAAATGGTTTTGTTGGGTTTGGAACAAATGATTATAATAAAGAAATGGTTTTAGTGATCGACCCGTTGATTTTTTCGACATTTTTAGGTGGAAATGGTAGTGATTGGGCTTCTCATATAGCATTAGACAAAAATAATAATATTTATATATCAGGTCAAACAAGGTCAACTAATTTTCCTACAACTATCGGTGCTTATGACAATAGTTTTAATGGCGACCTTCAAGATATTACCATTAGTAAATTTAATGAAGATTGTTCTGAATTGATTTTTTCAACTTTTCTCGGTTCTGATTCTACTGAGTATTGCCAAGATATAACACTTGATTCTTCCAATAACGTTTTAATTATTGGCTATGTGGCAAATGGTAATTTCCCTTTAACTTTAAATGCTTTGGATGACAGCTTCAACGGAGGCAGGTATGATGGCATAATTTGCAAGTTAAAACGTGATGGTTCCGATTTACTCTATTCATCATTTATTGGAGGCAATCATTATGATTATTGTAATAGCATAAACGTAGATAAAAATGATAATATTTTTATTATAGGAGAAACTTACTCAAATAATTTTCCAACAACAGTTGGTGCTTTTGATGAAAGCTTTAATGATCCTGTTGATATTTTTGTTTGCAAGATGAATATTGATGTGCCTATCCTTATTTACTCTACTTATATAGGTGGCTCTTTGGAAGATAGGATTGATAATTCATTTGTTGATACTCAAGGTAATATCGTTATTTGTGGTTCTACTTCTTCTGCGAATTTTCCTTCTACTTCAAATATTTATGATAATAGTCATAACGGTGGTTTAGATTGTTACATAACAAAATTAAATGACAATGGTTCTGCTCTTATATTTTCTACTTTTTTCGGTGGTTCTAACAATGATATTCTTTCAAGTCTAACCATGGATAGCAATGATAATATTTACATTGCAGGATTGACATATTCAGATGATTTTCCAATATCGCCAAACACTTATGATAGTACTTTTAATGATAAAGCAAATATCTTTATAAGTAAAATCAATAATACAGGGACACAGCTTTTAAATTCAACTTTTTTTGGCAGTTCAAATGCTGATTTAGGTATTCACACATATATAGGCGGAATAGCACTCGATAAATTTAATAATATCATTATCAATGGTAGTTCCCCTGTATTTGTTTCCACGACGCCTGGTGCTTATTGCGAGGAACATGATTATAAATGGGATGATATATTCTTAAGTAAGTTTGACAATAATTTGTCAGAGCTTTTATATTCAACATATATTGGTGGTTCAGAAGACGATCAGATATATTGGCATGAAAACTTATTTATTGATAATTCCGGAAATGCTTTAATTACAGGACGTACCGAATCGCCTGATTTTCCGGTTACATTAAATTCTTATGATAATACATATAATTATGGTTGGGATATTTTTATTTTAAAATTGGATTTTACTCCACATCACAGAATTTCTATTCAACGAACTTATAACGATTCTTATTGTGCCGGAGATTTATTAACTATCCCTTTTAGAGCGACAGCTTCATATATTGAAGGAAATAAATTCATTGCACAATTATCCGATAAAAACGGAGATTTTACTAATCCAATTTTACTCGATTCAATTATAAAATCAACTTCAGGAAATCTGATATTAGATACTTTATGGAATGTAATGATTCCTGTACAGATTGATTATGGTTCAAACTATAAAATAAGAATAGTAAGTACAGACCCATTGGTTATTGGTTATGAAACAAATCCGGGGATTTCAATAAATAAAAAACCTGAACCAATCTTAGAAGGTAGTAATCGGGTATGTGCCGGAAACAGTTATGTTTATTCAGTCAAACCGTTAGAAGGTCATAATTATTATTGGATTGTAAATGGTGGAGAAATAGTAGATTCCCTTTATAATTCCGTGATTGGTGTGAAATGGATTTCTCAAAAAAGTGGTACCATATCATTAGTTGATGTAATTAATTCGACGAATTGCAGTAATACAGTTACAATGTCTGTTGATGTAATGCCTTTACCAATTCCGATAATTTCCGGAACAACTAATGTTATCTCAACCTGTTCAGTTAAATATAAGTCCTTAATCGAAAACAATGAATATAGTTGTAGATGGCAAGCTTCAAATGGAGAAATTATCGGTTCAAATAAATTCGATAGTGTCTTGATAAAATGGGATAAGCCGGGTAAAGGTACAATTAAATTGGTACAGGAAAACAAATTAACAGGTTGTATTGATTCTGTTAATATAGAAGTTATGATTGAGAAATATATTGAACCTGAATTATTTGGAGATACAGTCGTTTGTGAAGGTGATTCGAAAGTTTATATGACTAATCTTGATAATAGTTTTAATAAAAAGTGGTTTGTGGTTGGGGGAGTTATTATCGGCTCATCAACAGATTCGGTTATAAATATCATTTGGACTAATCCAGGTATTGGGATATTAACTATTATACAGGAGGATTCGTTAAGAGGTTATTGCGACACAAATAATAAAGAAATAATTATCAAGAACTTACCCGAACAACCACAAATAACTCAGCAAGGGAAAACTTTAATTTCAAGTTCTGAATCAGGAAATCAATGGTATAAAAATGGTGAAATTATTGAAAATGCGGATGGAAAGGAGTACACACCCGATACTACCGCTTATTACACAGTAATTGTTACCGGCGAAAATGGTTGCAAATCACTGTTTTCAAAACCATACTTTTTCGATATTACTGATGTTGAAAACCATATAGGACACACAAACAATCTAAGAATTTTCCCAAATCCTGCAAACGATATCCTGAATATCGAATATTCAATAAATGCAAATTCAAATGTTTCTCTTGAGATTTATGACATTTTAGGTAATAAGATTAAATCAGCAGATTACGGATTTGTCGAAGCAGGAAAGCATAATGTCATCCTGAGCTTGTCGAAGGATGAAGATAATGCCACTAAGAATTTACAAAGCGGAATGTATTATTTGGTATTGAGAGCAGGAGATGTTTTTATGAGTGCGAAGTTTGGGGTTGTTTTGTAAGAATCGTTGGTCGGTAGTCGGCAGTCGTTAGCCAAATGCGAAGTTCCTACATAAAATCGTTTCAAATTTTAATTTCACAGTTCACGGTTTCCTTACAAAATAAATTTGCTGAGGTCTGTGTCCTTTACGATGTCTTTCAATCTGTCGTTAACCAATTTTGCGTCAATTAAAATCGTCTTTTTGTCAATGTTGTCGGGAGTATTGAAAAGGATTTCATCGAGCAGATTTGTCAGTATCGTATGCAAACGTCTTGCACCGATGTTCGTTATCTCCTCATTGACCTTCGCCGCAGTGGAAGCTATTTCCCTTATTGCATCATCTGTGAATTGCAGTTCAATACCTTCGGATTGCATCAACGCCTGATATTGTTTAATCAGGGCATTTTCCGGTAATGTCAAAATTTTGACAAAATCTTCTTCCAGCAAGCTTTTCAGTTCGACACGAATTGGGAATCTGCCCTGCAGTTCAGGTACAAGGTCTGAGGGCTTTGCAACATGGAAAGCACCTGAAGCAATAAATAAAACATGCTCGGTTTTAACAGGACCATATTTGGTATTGACAGTTGAACCTTCGACGACAGGCAGTAAATCTCTTTGTACTCCTTCGCGGGAAACATCAGGTCCGTGGCTTCCGTCACCGCTACGGGAAGTAATTTTATCAATCTCATCAATGAAAACTATTCCTGAATTTTCGGCTCTGTTCAATGCTTCCTTGACGACTACCTCCATATCTATAAGCTTTTCCGCTTCTTCTTTTCGGATAATCAGGAAAGCATCAGAGACTTTCATTTTTCGCTTTTTGTTTTTCTTGGGAACAATGTTTCCGAAAATTTCCTGCAAATTCATTCCCATCTCGTCGAGACCGATTGGACCCATTATTTGCAATGAGGGAATCTGGTCAACAGCAATGTCAATTTCAATCATTCTGTCATTCAATTTTCCATCCCTTAGCATTTGGCGGAATTTTTCACGTGACCTCGAATTATCTTCAATCTCTGATTCTGTTGCAGTATCGAACGAAGGACCTTTAGTGACAGGTGGAAGCAGAATATCCAAAATTCTATTCTCTGCCGCCAATTCGGCATCTGGTTGTTTTTCTTCTGCTTGTTCGGCACGAACCATTGCGACAGACCTTTCGACTAAATCGCGAATCATTGACTCGACATCGCGACCTACATAGCCAACCTCGGTGAACTTTGTTGCTTCAACTTTCACAAACGGTGCACCAGCAAGACGGGCTAAACGGCGTGCTATCTCGGTTTTTCCAACACCGGTGGGACCAATCATGATTATATTATTTGGCATTATCTCTTCTCTAAGTTCGCCTTGAACCTGTTGACGTCGCCATCTGTTACGCAAAGCAATAGCCACAGCTTTTTTTGCCTCGTTTTGTGAGATAATGTATTTATCCAATTCAAAAACAATTTGCCTTGGTGTTAAGCTTTGTCCAGCCAAAACCTTTACTATATCTTTAATCTTTTCCTTTTGTTTCTCTGTTACTATTATTTCTCTGTTATTCATTTGCTCAATCCGTTAAACATAAAGAGCAATAAACGTATTATTTAGCTTTAAATTTTCTATGATATATTCAATTTAAATATACTTTTCTTAATCGGTAATTTATTAACTGATTTCACCAAATCACTTTCCGGAAAAATGCTTCATGAATTGAACCCTTTCGAATGCTGCAGGATTATTGCTTTGCGATTGGCTCATTTTACCGCGAAATTCATTTATGGTTTTATAATTCTTGGACTTCATCCACTCTTCGAGTTCTTCTGTCATTTTTTGAATTCTTGGAAAACCGTTTCTGTAAAGTGTTGAGGCAACCTGTACCACATTAGCTCCTGCAAGTAATTGTTTGATAACTGCTCTGCCGTCATGGATGCCTGTGGAAGCCGCCAAATCACATTTTACACGATTAGCCATAATAGCAATCCATCTTAGCGACAGTGATAATTCCCCGGGCGTACTTAATACATGTGAAGATAATATCTTTAAACTGTCAATATCGAAATCCGGACTCCAAAATCTGTTGAAAAGAACGAGAGCTGCTATCCCTGTTTCGGATAATCTATTTAACATCTGTCCTAAATTTGTGAAATAAAAACTTGTTTTGACGGCAATCGGCAGTTTCACTTCATTTTGAATTCCGGAAATTACATCAAAATAAACCTTTTCTGTTTCTTCCAAAGTACGTGAAAAATCGCTTGGGAGAATAAAAAGATTTAACTCAATTCCATCTGCTCCGGCATCTTCAATTCTTTTTGAAAAACCAATCCAATCGCTGGCTGTCATACAGTTAATACTGGCGATAACTGGAATTTGTAATACTTTTTTTGCTTTTTCTACTAAGAACAGGTATTTGCTCACACTGTCCTCGATATCTTCATAGCTGAAAAAATCATATATTTCCGGATATAAAGTACCCGGTCTGTTCATATCAGCCATAGTCCTTTGTAATTCCAAATTAATTTCCTCTTCAAAAAGAGATTTTAATACCACTGCACCGGCTCCGTACTTTTCAATTTCTTTCAAATCCTGCAAAGAATTGGTCAAGCCCGAACTCCCGGCAATAATCGGACTTCTTAAGTTCATACCCATATACTTTGTTGACAAGTCTGTCATATTTTCTTCCTTTTCTATTGTAATCAATAATTTCTTATTCACAATTTAACAGGATTTTTCAAGAGAACAAAACAATTATTTTTGTTTGTTCCTCCAATGTTTATTAAATTTGAAAGAACTATCTCTATTAATATGATTTTATGGATAAGAACCATGAAAAACAAACTCTACTTTCTGTTAATTCAAAGACTTCTGTCTTTTCTATTTTTTCTTGCAACAGCTTGCGGTCTTTTGGCTTCTTTGGTGTATTCACAAGAGAATGGCATTGTTTTTACAAGCGGATTTGAGGAAGGCAATAAGTCAATCTGGGATGACAGTGACCCAAATCCTGATTCTACAAATCTACTAATAGAAGACCCGGGACCGTTTAATAAGGAAGGAAATCATGTCATGCGATTGCGAGTTCCCCCCGGAAGAGGTGGTGCAGATTTGGTTAAGGTATTACCTGCAAGTTACGATAAGCTCTATGCACGATGGTATATGATGTGGGAACCTGGATATGATTTCAATGCACGTAACCATGGTGGTGGACTTCATGCAGGTGACCGAAACAATCTTGGCAGGTCAAATTATCAACCACTTGGAAATGACTGGTTTTCAACCTGGATAGAGCCGGCTGAAAGCAAATTGAATCTTTATACATATTACCGGGGAATGTATATGGACTGTTCAAATCCCCAAGGACAATGCTGGGGCGACCATTTCCCCTGCTGGTTTGACGAAGGTGAACATTTTTGCGACAAGCCTGAACACAGGGAAACAATTATGCCACCGGTTATGGAAAACGGCAGATGGTATTGCATCGAAATTATGCTTGATGCAGGTACTCCTGTGCAAAGCGATTCTGAAGCCGATGGGGTGGCAAACTTTTGGATTGACGGGATTGAATACGGTCCATTTCGCCATCTTTGGCTGCGAACTACTTCCGATTTGAAAATCAGTATTCTTTGGCTTAGCTTATTTCATCACAGTGAACATAGCGTTGAAGGAATCCTGCTCGATGAAGTAGTTGTTTCGACAGAGAAAATCGGTTGTGGTCAGCCACAAAGTATTGAAAATGAATCCATAGAAAATAATTACAAAATAATTCCTGATTATTTTAATAAGACTATATCCGTATCTGGTATATCATCAGAAATATCAGATTTGAAAATTGAAATTTACAATATCCTCAGCAACAGGATTTATTTAAATGTTTTACAAAACACAAATAATATATTTGAAATCAGCTATAAGGATTTTCCGTCAGGAATATATTTCTTAAAATTATTTTCTGGAAATTCAATTATTATTCATAAATTAATTCTTTTATAATAAAAAACCGTGCCCTGAAGAGTACGGTTTTTAATGACATTAAATTGACTTTTATAAGTAATATATCCATCATAATTTTAATCTTATATTCACTTTTTTCGAAATTCAAACTGAATCCAAAAGTCAATCGTAAATTTAAATAAATTTTTACAATATTCAATCTTGGTTTTTTAGTTACATATCTACTCTTTTAATTTACATTGTATATATAATCTAACAAAATCTTTATCCCGAGTTTCATCCATTATTATTTCATCTCTGTTAAAAAGTTGCCATAGATATTTGTAGTTAGTATTTATTTTACAATCAATTAAGCCATATATAGTAATATATTCAAAGTCGGCTACTAAATCAAGTGATAATGATCCATCATCAAGAATTTTTGAATATGAAATCATATCATACCAAAAAAATTGATAATTTGGTTTATTTTCGAAGGTATATAATTCATATACATTATAGGGTGGGTCAACAGTGGATGTCTTTGCTGAATATTTATTGAGTGAAGATTTGCAAAGCAATTCTATTTTAATACTGTCGTATTCTTTATAATCCTTGTCAATAAATATTATGAGGTCAATTTCACCCTCACCTTTGTTATTAAATTCATATGAGCATTTCTTCGGGTAAATCAGTTTTCCTGAAATATTTAATTTTGAAAAGATGGTATCTGTCAATGTAGTTCCACCATCTAAAAAATCAGTATTAAATTCATGTTCAATATTTATTGTTTGATAATCTGAGCTTTCAACTTTAAGTGTTCCCAAATCCAATTGAACATTTGTCGGTTTTGTCCAATCCGGTGTAAACGGGAAATCAGTTGAATCACTAAATTTTCCTGATTGATAATTATAAAAAACTCTCAGGATTTGAGAACCGGGGTATAATCTTGGGACAATGCATTCTCCTTTGTTGTCTGTTTTGAAGCTTGATACTGTCCAAAAATCTCTTGTGCTGATTCCGGCTTGCATAACCGGTAATACTTCGGCATTTGGTAATGCCTTCCCCTGATTGTCAACAATTTTAACTTTACCGTAATAAGACCAGCCCATAGCTTCTGCCCTGACTAAAAATTTGGGCAGCAAATCAGGACTTTGCGATGAAAGATAATCTAAGATATATTGCATTAGCTCATTCACCGTTTGCGGATTTCTTAATAGTATATAACAGAAAACATCCTGTATACTGATATTTAACACTGGTGCGGGAGTTCTCAATATACGTTTATAATATACAGCCGCATTAACACAATCAAAGGTGTACATTTGAGTATTTTTTGCGGTAAGCTGATGGACTAATGCAGCAGCAAAACCTTCAATAGCCGGAAAATCTATGTATTGAGGATGGGCAGTATATTTTGTTTTTGATTCTTGTTGTCCATTATTGATTTTTGTCCAAATACTTGTTTCATTAGCTGTCAAATCCACATCTGTTGAATTAACATCTGCAATGTAATTTTCAAGAATATAGGCAATATCTTCCTGAAGTCCTTGTTCTCTGCCATTTAATAATGGAGTAAGAAAAACATGCTCCTTGTCTCCAAATTTTGACCAAAGTGCTTCATAATCCACAACACCATAAAGTAAATAATTAATCAAATGTCCTGCCTCATGATGTATTACTCTTGTTGTCATATTTGGTGTGTATTCAAATCCAAAGACACCATAATATCCAAACCAGCTGGTACCAAAGGAAAAATATGAACCTTCTCTGTCAGATGCGTACGCCCATGTTAATTTCAATAATTTATAGCGGTTATTATAAGTAAGTCTAACGTCATCTGATAAAAAAGTCCCTATATAATCAACATTTTGTTTAACTGTTTGCTTTACCAAATTAATTATTTCTGCCCGGCTGCTGTTGGGTAATATTTTTACGAAAGCAAAATCTGTTTCAGGAATAGTTTGAAATCCTTCTTTTTTATTTTTTGTTCTATTTACTAATTGATGTGGAATAATAAATGTAATTGTACTATCAGTTTCGATATAATTTGATATGGAATGCCATATTTTTTTTTCGGGTGAAATATTCGTCAAAGAAGCTCCCGTTATTATGCTATAAATACAAAGGAAGTCATAATCATCCTTTTTATGAGGAATTGTTATTAACAGTGTATCATCACCCCCATAGGAAACTGCAAACCACTTGATTGGTTTTATTGTCGGTTCAGGACCATCAATTATTTCTTTTACTGTTAAATCACCGGAACCTCCGTTTGGAAATGAAAATTTATATCCTGTAATTTCTTCAATTAATTCATAATTCGGATTTGATAAAATTTTATAAGTCTTTGTTGTACCATACTCCATCTTAGGTTCTGTTTTATTTACAGAGACAGGGTCACCGGAATCACAAAAATTTAATAAAAAGATAAAAGGAATAAGGAACAATAGCTTTTTTAAAGTTATGTTTTTTTTTGTTTTCATAACACACCTTGAGAATTTATGTAAAAAATAATTATTTCCAAATTATTTTTGTGTAGATATTCTTAAATATGTTTTTCCTTAATCCCAAAGCTTCATTCTACACTTAAACCAACATTTTAAATTCTATCTACAAAATTAAACAATAAAACAATTATTTCAAAAAAAAAACCGTGCCCTTGAGAGTACGGTTTTTTATATTCTAACTTCTAATATTTAATATCTAACTTCAATTTTATATTCCCAATTCAATTCCTAACACAAAACTTCTTTCTGCGGCTGGGAAGAATGCTTTGCCTATGCCATAAGCGGCATAAAGATTATTAAAAACATTATTTACTTTTGCCTGTATTTTCAAACTTGGTAATGTCAGAATATTTTTAAATGTATATGATAAATCAGCATCAATAACAAAGTAAGCATCAAGCTTATTGTCAACGTAAACATTCCATTCATTTGCGAGATGTGTCTGTATTCTTACGTCAGAAATCAGGTCGCCGTAATTGTCAGTTCTGAATTCGCCGACATACCTGCCAAGTAATGAGAAATAGAAATCATCTTTGGAATAACTCAGTCGTAAATTTGCCATCAAATCAGGAAAGCCACCTACGGGATTTCCTTCAAGGGATATTGTATCCATAGCATTGGTAATGAAATCAAACTCGACAATTTTGTTCTGACTGTACGTTGCGTTTGCAGAAAGTTTAATTTCACCTGAAGAATTTTTCATTAAGAGTGCAGTACCCTGAAATTCTACTCCGATATGCCTTGTTCTCGGGACGTTCCCGTCAATAGGGCGTCCCCAGATGTCAACAATTCCTGTCGAAACAAGTTCATCGAAGTATTCCATCCAGTAAAAGTTTAATCCAATGTTGAAATTTTCTTCTTTCAAATTCCAGCCAACTTCGAAGTCGAGCATTGATTCCGGCTTTACCAAAGGTTTTGTAAAATCATATCCGATTGAACCGTTTACACTGTCCGATACAAATCTCGGAATAGAACCCAGATATGCTTCATCGGCATTGTAAAGGTTTTTCATTCTCGGTTCGCGGCTTGTGTAAGCAAGTGAAGTATAAAGATTCATGTTCTCGGTTAACAAGTAGTTTAAGCCAAATCGCGGATTGATGAAAATGTAATTGATATCGAATAAAGAGCCACCATTTCCTCCAACAGTATCTCCATTGATTGAGAGAAATTTCATATAATCATTGCCTCGCTTGATATTTGCAATACGATATGTTTGCCTGACCAACTGCGCATCAGCACTGATTGTGAGTTTATCAGAAATATTATATCTTTCTCCAATGAATAATGAAAAAATATCACGTTCACCTTCATTGTAATAAAATTTATAATCCGGATTATATGCCATTGGAAAATTTTCCGAATATTTTATTTGTCCATAATGTTCTGAGCGATGAATCCTCATTTCAGCACCAAGAGAAAGTTCTCCATTTTTGTGCTTCCAAAGTAATCTCGGAATCCAGCCACCGTGTTTGTTTGCGACCGTTCCTCTCAGCAAAGGATTAATCAGGTTGACATTTGTCGTATCATAATAATTTGAAATCCAACCCTTGAGATAACCTTCAGCCCATCCGGTACCACTGTAATCAAAATAGCCGTCGCCTGTGTAGTAGAAAAGAGAAGACCTCAAAGTCAGATTATCGGAAATATACCAGTCATTCAGCATTTCGTAATGTGGCTGTGAGAACTCCTCGACTTCCTGTTCTCTGCGTGGTATGAAAGGCAAACTCAATTCTTTTGGACCTGAGTATTCCCAAAAAGAGGGGTTGATCCTTCTCAGTTTCAAATCCTTGATATATTCTTTAGGCAGTCCGGTATAGCCCAAACCGTCTTTAATCGGACCGCCGAAGATATTAATCTGAGTTGTGAAATTATCGTCAAACCTTACAGCACTAAGAAAATAGCTATTCAAATTAGCCCACATATTATCGCGGTAACCCGTTGTATTAATCCTCGAAAGCCGACCGTAAACAGCATAGTTGCCGACAATACCGGAAGAAACCTCAAGAGAATATTTACTCATAGTCGGTTGAATTGTTCCATCCCCTGAACCGTATTCCTGCCATCCGACACCTGAATAAACTCTAACCCCGGGCTGAGTGACGAAGTTTGAAGTAGTCAGATTAATACTTCCTCCTATCGAAGCCGCACCATAATTAACTATACCTGCCCCACGCTGAATCTGAATATTATCTGTTGTCGAAGCAATATCGGTCATGTCAATCCAAAAGACATTATGTTCTTCAGGGTCATTTTGCGGAATACCGTTGACGAAAACAGAAATCCTGTGCTGGCTGAATCCCCGCATTGTCAGGTAGGAATAGCCGATGCTGTTACCGCTCTCGGAATAGGAAATAATCGAGGGTAGCTCCGAAAGCAATTCAGGAATGTCCTTCATAATATATGTTTTTTGAATTTCTGCCTGAGTGAAGTTGATAAAAGGCACGGGCGATTTTCCTTCGACAGCACGGTCGGCAGTTACGGTTACACTTGGTGTTTTGTACACAGTTAAAGAATCCGGCTCAGGTTCGGTTGCAGAAAATGATGAAGAAATCATCAAAAGAAAACAGATAATCATTGTTGAAAGAAATTGAGATAGTCTGTCATTCTGAGCTTGTCGAAGAACAGCTTCTCCTTTTTCCCTTCTCCTTTCTCCCTTTTCCTTTTTATTAGTTGTAAAATCGTTTTTCATAAAACGCATCTCCTACGGAATAATTAAACAAAATTATTACCATTGAAGCAGCTTTTGTAGGAGAAAATAATTGTGTTTTAACAATGTGAGAAATCATCTACCATTATCCCTACGCCGGCATTACCCGGATCAGGTTCAAAGAGTGTCATCTCAGCCTCGCTATATTTTCTCCATGGGATTTTTAATCCCGGCGAAGCACCTCCAACGTCTTATGCGAAAATAAAAAATTTTTTTTGAAAATTAAAATTTCATTGAAAATTGCAAAAATTACAATTACTCTAACTTCTAGCATCTAAAAAACTATAAAAAAAACCTGCAGAAACATCCGCAGGTTTTTGATAATCTCATCTCCGATTTATTTATTAGAGTCTAATGCCTCAATGCCCGGAAGAACCTGTCCTTCCATGTAGGTCAACCATGCACCACCGCCGGGAGTTACATGAGTTACTTTATTCATGAGATGCATTTTCTTGATGGCAGCGGCAGAGTCTCCACCTCCTATTATCGTCATTGCTCCTTTTGCAGTAACGTTTGCCAAGGAAGTAGCGACAGCGAGAGTCCCTTTTGAAAAGTTCTCCATTTCGAAAACACCCATCGGTCCATTCCAGACAATTGTACGCGAATCCATTATTACATCCCTGAATTGAATTCTTGTCTGAGTGCCGATATCCATTCCGAGCCAATCTGTCGGAATGTTTTCAATATCAACATCCTTAAAGTTTGCATCATTTGCAAAATGGTCTGCAACGACAATATCAATGGGAAGTAACAGGTTGCAGTTGCTCTTCTTGGCAAGTTCAATAAGTTCCTTTGCCATTTCAACTTTTTCGGCTTCGAAAATTGACCTTCCGATTTCCAAGCCAAGAGCTTTGTAGAATGTGAACATCATCCCGCCACCAATCAGAATCGTATCGCAAACTTCAATGAGTTTTTTAATGACATTTATTTTATCGGATATCTTTGCACCGCCAATTATTCCGGTATAAGGATGCACAACATTGTTCATGGCATTGCCGAGATATTCGAGTTCCCACATAAGTGATTTACCACCGAAACGCCTTTCAAAAAGTTTCGGCAATTCGTATATGCTCGAATGATAGCGATGAACCGTTCCGAACGCATCATTAACATAAGAATCGCCATACTGACTGAGTATCTTCGCAAACTCGAGGTCATTTGATACTTCGTAGTTATAAAATCTTAGATTTTCGAGCAATACCACATCTCCGGGTTTTGCCTTTTCTATAGCATCGAATGGTGCTTTGCCAAGACAATCGGGTGAAAAAACAACATTGTAAGCATATTTCTGTTCAAGATAATTTGCTACAACTTCCATGCTTAGCTTATTTACCCATTTGCCTTTTGGACGTCCGAGATGGGAAAGGACAATCGGAATACCCCCGTCGTGTATAATCTGGTTAATAGTAGGAAGCGATTCCATTATTCTTAAGTCATCGGTGATGTCCTGATGCGAATTAAGAGGAACATTGAAGTCCGTTCTCAGCAATACTCTTTCGCCCTCGAAATTTTCATAATCAACTGATTTCAGCATAAATTTTTCCTGTTAAATTATAATTTTTGAATCAAATCAACTATTCTGCAAGAATATCCATATTCGTTATCGTACCAGCCAACGACCTTAATAAAATTACCCTGAACGGAAGTCAATTGTGAATCGAAAATACAGGAGTGGGAATTGCCGAGAATATCAGTCGAAACCAACGGCTCGTCGCTATATTGCAAAATGCCTTTCAAACTTGTTTCGGCGGCTTCTTTCATTGCGGCATTGATTTCGGAGGCAGTGGCTTCTTTTTTCAAAATTGCCGAAAAATCCGTTATTGAGCCGTCAGGTACGGGAACCCTGATTGCATAGCCCTGCATTTTACCCTGCAACTCGGGAATGACCAATCCGACAGCTTTAGCGGCTCCGGTCGTTGTCGGTATCGAATTGATAGCAGCTGACCTTGCACGTCTTAAGTCGCTGTGAGGCAAATCCAAAATCCTTTGGTCATTCGTATAAGCATGAATCGTTACCATGAAACCTTTTTCGACACCGAATTTGTCGTTCAACACTTTCACCATCGGAGCAAGGCAGTTGGTCGTGCATGAAGCATTCGACAAAATCTTTTCGTTACCCGTCAATACATGTTCATTAACACCCATGACAACGGTAGCATCCAAAGCATCTTTTGCGGGAGCGGAAAGCACTACTTTTCTTGCACCGTTACCCAAATGCTTTTCGAGTTGTTCGCGTTTGCGGAAAACCCCAGTAGATTCCAAAACTATATCAACATTACCTTTCCATGGCAGTTGTGTCAGGTCTTTTTCGGCAGATATACGAACCTTAACACCGTCAACGACAATATAATCACCATCCACTCTGATTTCTGCGGGAAAAATTCCATGAACGGAATCATACTTAAGCAAATGAGCCACTGTTGCAGAGTCCATCAAATCGTTAATACCGACAAACTCAAATTGTCCTTTTCTTTTGAAAGCTTCGCGAAAAACAAGTCTTCCTATTCTCCCAAAGCCGTTAATAGCAATTTTTTTACTCATTTCAATTCCTTTTTATTAATTAAACATAGCTTTCAATTTTAAAAACATCAAATATAGCAAATAAATAACTGATTAAAAATTGTTTTCTTAATGTATTTTGTTTAAAAGCAGTTGGCAAAGTAAGAACATGATAATAAATAGGGATTGTTTTAGCGGTTAGATGTTAGCTATTAGCTGTTAGTTGTTAATAAAAGACAGAAAGTAAATTTTCAATTTTTTGTCATTCTGAGCGAAGCGAAGAATCCGTTTTAATATGGTTTGAGATTCTTCACTTCACTTCGTTACGTTCAGAATGACGATTAAAAAATCTCTCCTAACATCCAACATCTAAAATCTAACTTCTAACCGTCAACTCAAAACTCACAACTCTTAACACAAAAAAAATGCCATGCTTCGATGAACGCAGCATGACATTTTTAGTGAATAGTGAATATTTTCTAATTCCTTTTTTCAAACATCTAATAGCTAACCGCTAACAACTACTTAATCACCGCCAGCGGCAATCTGACCATCTCGCCATTTGCCGAGCCAATTATAAAATACATTCCTGCGGACAAGCCCTCGTGCTTGAGTGGAATTGCGTAATCTCCCGATTGCATCATTCCGGATTTGAATTCCCTGACTTTATTGCCCAATATGTCAACAAGGTAAAGTTCGACATTGGCATTGTCGGCATTCAAACTGTAAAACAATGTTGAATTTTCAGTCATGGGATTCGGTACTGCCTTCAGGGAGAGAATTCCTGTTCGGCTGATTCCTTCTTCGACATCTATTTTGATTGTGTCCTTTACGATTCCAGTTACAAGAACTTCCGAATTAAGTTCAGTTAAAGGATTATCTGCATCGTCAGTGAATTCAATAATTACCTTGCCATTATAAGTTTTTATTTCCTTTGGTGAGAACTTAACCATGACTTTCTTTTTATTTGCACCGGCTGCAATTGGCAGTTCAAAAACCGGTGGGTATGTTTCATCATCATCATTTTTGACAACTTTGAATACACCACCAAAGTCATCTTCCATTTGCAAACGACTGACATAAATCTTTTTTGTTCCCGTATTATGTATTGTAAAATTCGTATAAGTAAATGAGTTCCAATCAGTCGAATCAGTAGTCAAAGCAGTACTCGTGAAAGATACGCTTGCTTCCGTTGTTCCTCCTCTCGATACACCCTTAAGTGTTACCCAAAGAGTATCATCTTTGTAATTAACCGCATTGTAAGGAACAATACCGACTCTATCTTCAAATGTTCCGGTTTTCCCAAGAGGAGTAAAATTGATTTTTATTCTAACTGTATCAATATTTGGTTGAATCGTAAATGACCAAGTGTAATCTTTTGCATATTGAAACGGCTTTGTTCCCTTTGTGGGCCATGCAAATTGTTCCATGATAAATAATGGTGCTACTCCGGGATTAACCATTTCCACATCCATTGTCTTAATTTCATAAGGACCAATTGTTCCAAAATCAATTGTGCTGTTCACAACAGCAAGACGCGGACCTTGTTCGGGTTTTTTGCCTCCATAACCTATGACTTCTATACTCAGGTCAGTACCATTAAAAGCGTTTGACGATACCCAAAAGTAATCGCCATAAGCTTCTTCAGTTGTCGGCTTGAATTTTATAGGTACATATATATATTCCCCCGGTTGTAATGTATCCTCGAGGTTTTTTGTCTCGAGGGTAAATCCCGAATACGGGTCTTCGATATACATATCATAAATTTCGAGGGGGTCTCTACCGACATTCGTTATCTTCACTTCCTTTTTCGAGCTGTCGTCAATTGCAATTGTCCCAAATTCCAGGGGGTCAACATTGAACTCCAGACGTGGTCCCGGTTTCGGAAGGTCTGTCGTACACCAGTGAAGGGCATACCAAAGTTCTTCCTGCCAGTTGGGCATATAAAATGAAGCGGCGGCAACTTCAAAACCTGTACACCAGAAAACAATTTTAGAATTTTGAACATGGTCAGAACTTGTTCTTTCGACACGTACACCCATTGAGGTATCAGTTTTGGAAACTGTGTTCATACCATCCGGGTCAGTTACCCAAGTAAAAAACTCCATGCTTTCTGTCGAATCAGGAATTCTTTTTCCGTTAATTGCCTCTATCCATGGGCGGGGTCTCCAAGGGCAAAGTGCTTCCAAAGAGTTTTCCGCCTGACATATATTACATGCTTTTTTGTAGCCATATGAAACGGGGTCTCCCTGAATGGCTTTTATGCCGAAAGGTTTATATGTTGTGGCATTAGCCATAGTATTAATCCTTCCAAGGTAGGCATTTTGGTCAATACCCATATAATCGGCAAAAAAGTTTTGTACTTCCGTATTGCGTGCCGTAGATGCCGGGTCGAATGCCCAAAACAACAACCCGTTTCCTATCAGGATTACTCTTTTTCCTGCATCGAGCATTGTTTTAATTTCGCTTACGACCTTTCTGCCAGTCCCGCCGTCCCATTGCAACGGGTTGTCCCCCATATAAAATATTGCAACTTCATAATCAGTCAGATTTTTGCCTGAAGAAAAGAATGCGGCGTATCCTGATTTTAAAAGGTTAGGCGTAAAAAAATTGTTGTGTGTCAATAATGGTTCCCAATAAATGAATTCCGTACCCGAGCCATTGTATCCCGAAGCCGTTATTGGAACACCTGCATCATTGGTAACAACCCCTATATCGCTGAAGAAAACATACAGCTTTTTATCTGCCGAAAAAACCTGTGTAGTCAAGGCAGTTAGAAATGCAGTAACCAAAACCATTAACAAAATTTTGTATTTAAGTTTCATGACAACTCCTTTTATATATTTTAAATCACATTTGTCTATATAAAAAATACTAACTTTAATAATAACGTAATAAAATACAATTAAATTTTAATAATATATACAAAAAGTTGTAAAAACACCTGTTTTTAATGAAAATTAGTTAAAATTACTACAAATTTTAGTTAGTTCATTAAGTTTATAAAGTTGAAAAGTTTGTTAAGTTAGTGAAGTTTGTAAAGAAAATACAAATGTCTAAAGTTTGAAAATTTGTTCTTTTAAAATTGATTGAAAATTGAAAAATTGAAAAATGAAAATTAATAGAGATTCTTCGCTTCGCTCAGAATGACATTAAATTTTTTTTCAACAGCCAGCTTAAAAAAATAATTCAAATTTTCCACCTATTCAATTAACTGTTCACTCGTATGAGAGTTGCAGTAAGTCCTTGTTTTGCATTAATTTATTTTTAACGACAAGATGATTCTTTGCCTTGCCCCGAACTTTCCAGACAATTGCAATTTTATCCTTTTTTCTGGATTTCTTTACCGAAATTATTTTAAGTTTATTTTCAAAAAATAATTCCTTTAGTTCTGTTATGTGTTTTTTGTTGTAAGTCAGGATTATGGAATAACTTGTAATTTCATTAAATCGGCTGATGATTTTTTCGAGATATGGGAAAAAACTTAGTATTAAAAAAACCAGCACTACAGAGGCAATCGAGAAAGTATATTCTCCCAAACCTATTCCCATGCCCAGTGCGGCGGCATACCAAACTGTAGCAGCAGTCGTCAAACCGGAAATTTGACCGCGATTCTGAATAATTACTCCGGCACCCAGAAATCCAATTCCTGTAACTATACCTGCCGCAATTCTCGAAGGGTCACCCCATCCGAATTTTGATGATAATATGCTAAAAACAGTCGTGCCTAAGCAAATGATAATTATGGTTCTGAAGCCGGCGGCTTTTTCTCTGTATTGTCTTTCCAAGCCGATTATACCTCCGAGAGCAACCGAAAGTATCAGTTTAAGTATATCTTCGTTCATAGCTTTACCTCATCAAATTTTAAATTACTACAAATATAAGAAATAGATTATTATCTGATAAATATTTTATTTTTTGACCATTAATTATAAACTTAAGAAAAGAATTTTTCGTCTTAGAATTTCAATAAATTTTAAAATTAAATTTTAGGGATTTTTTTTGTAAATGGTTAGGTTTGAATACATAGAGTTTTTATATTTGCTGTTCGTAATACCGTTGCTGGTTATTGCTTTTTGGCTTTTCAGAAGCCTGCGGCAAAAAGCATTGGCTAAATTCGGCGATTTAAACCTGATTCAATCCCTGTACCATGATACATCCGACATTAAACCAATAGTAAAGTTCATTTTACTCATATTCGCACTGGCTTTTATTATTCTTGGGGTTGCCAATTTGCAGGTTGGTACTAAAATTGAAGAGGCAAAACGCGAAGGAGTTGAAGTCATGATTGCAATTGACGTATCGCGAAGCATGAATGCTGATGATATAAAGCCCTCTCGGCTCGAAAGAGCTAAGCAGGCAGTGTCTAAACTTATTGACAATCTTCAGAATGATAAAATCGGTATGGTTGTCTTTGCCGGTGATGCTTATTTGCAGCTTCCGATGACAACCGATTATTCAGCGGCAAAACTTTTTCTGAGTTCTATCACAACCGATATTGTACCAAGACAGGGAACAGCAATCGGTGCAGCAGTGAATATGTCCATGCAGTCTTTCAGTCAGGACAAAGATATAAGAAAAGCGATAATAATTATATCTGATGGTGAAAACCATGAAGATGATGCAATTGGTGCGGCATCTCAGGCATCGTCAAATGGTGTTGTCGTTCATACAATCGGAATGGGTTCTATCGAAGGCGGACCAATACCTGTTTATCGTAACGGACAAAGAGCAGATTTTGCAAGAGATGATCAAGGGAGCGTAATAGTAACTAATCTTGACCCTAATATGCTCGAGCAGATTGCTGTCGCCGGAAATGGTAAGTTCATTTTAGCTTCAGGTATTGACCCTGACTTATCACGACTACTCGATGAAATCGGCAGAATGGATAAAAAGGAATTCAGTTCCAAACTGTTTACAGATTACGAAAGCAGGTTCCAGTATTTCTTTGGCTTTGCTTTGATATTGTTAATAATCGAATTGCTCTTATCTGAAAGGAAAAATAAATTTATATCATCTTTGAAATTATTCGAGGAGAAAAAATGAAGTATTTTATGATAATATTATTACTACTATCTTCAGTTACTGCATGGTCGCAGGATTCTAAGGAGTTTATAAGAAAAGGTAATAAGGAGTATAAGAATAAAAAATTTAATGATGCTGAAATAAATTACAGGAAGTCTCTTGAATTGGATAAATCACACAAAGCAGTTTTTAATCTTGGCGATGCACTTTACAAGCAGGAACAATTTGATAAAGCCGCCCAGGAATTTGCCGCTATCTCGAAAGGCAAACATGATGACGAAACAATTTCCAAAGCGTATCATAATTTAGGAAATTCATTTTTAAAATCTCAAAAATATCAGGAAAGCATTGATGCTTTTAAAAAATCATTGAAGTTGAACCCAAAAGATATTGACACAAAATACAATCTTGAGTATGCTAAGATGATGCTTCAAAAACAGCAGCAGCAACAGCAACAAAACCAACAGAATAAAAATCAGAATCAGCAGCAACAACAGCAACAGCAACAGCAACAACAAAACCAGAATAACGAAAACAAAGATAAACAAGATAAACAGAACCAGCAGCAACAACCTCAACAGCAGGAACAAAAGATTTCGCAAAAGGATGCCGAGAGAATGTTGCAGGCACTAAATCAGGAAGAAAAGAAATTGCAGGACAAAAGGAAAAAGAAAGCTGAAGGTGTTAGGGGAAAAATACTGAAGCAGTGGTAGTTTTTTTAGAAGTTAGAAGTTAGATGTTGGATATTAGAAGTTAGATTTTAGAAGTTGGAAGTATGTATCGATTTTAAAACGTCATTCTGAATCCCGATTTATCGGGATGAAGAATCTAAAACTATATAAGACCAGATTCTTCGCTTAGCTCAGAATGATAAAAATTGAAAATTGATTGAAAATTGAAAATTGAAAATTTAATACATGGTTTACTGAAATGAAAAAGTTATTATTGATTATATTGCTTATTTCTATCAGTGCATCACATACGATTGCACAAGATGTTAGATTTGTTGCATCGGCTACCAAAACAGCTGTAAGCGAAGGTGAACGTTTCCAGGTTACCTATACTTTGCATAATGCTCAGGGGACACGTCTTTCACCGCCAAACTTCAGGGACTTCACAGTGCTTATGGGTCCAAGCATGTCGCAAAGTACCCAAATAATGAATGGTGCAATGTCACAGCAGATTTCGTATTCATACGTATTGCAGGCAAGCAAAAAAGGAACATACACAATAGGTCCTGCAACAATTACCGTAAATGGCAATCCGTTGCAGTCAAATTCTTTGACAATTAATGTCCTTGAACCAAGCCAGGCAGAAAAACAACAAAGAGAACAAGCAAAGCAGGAAGAGCGTTCATTGAGCCAGCAGGCACAAGATGTAATATCCGGTAATCTCTTCGTTACTTTATCAGTTAATAAAAGCAGTGTTTTTGTTGGTGAGCAAATTGTCGCAACTTATAAAATTTATGTGCATCCCGAATTAAATGTCCAAAACCTGACTCCAAAGAAAGAACCATCATTCAACGGTTTTTGGACTCAGCAAATTGATTTAGGCAATGTCCAATGGCAAAACGAAACATATAAAGGAAAAAACTTCCGAGTTGCTGTAATAAAAAAAGTAATTCTGTTGCCGCAACAATCCGGCAAGCTCGAAATCGAGCCATATCTTTTCGATTGTATCGCAAGATTAAGAGTTCAGGGACAACAACAAAGACGGAGACATAGCATATTCGATGATTTCTTCGATGACCCGTTTTTCTCGGGCGGCAGTTACAAGGATTTTCCTTATGTAGCAAGTTCCTCGAGAGAGTTCATTAACGTCAAGCCGTTGCCAAAGCCGCAACCTGAAGACTTCAACGGAGGTGTCGGCAAAATCACACTCGATGCCTGGGTGGATAAGCCAAAGACCAAAGCCGGCGAGCCAATTTCCCTGAAAGTTAAAATTGGTGGTTCGGGAAATTTAAAATTGATTGAGCCGATGGAAATGAAATTCCCTCCCGATTTTGAAGTCTATGACCCTAAAATTGCAGACAATGTAATTGTTTCTGCAAGTGGTATTACTGGCAATAAGGTTTTTGAATATTTACTCATTCCAAAACACGAGGGTGAGTACAAGATTGACCCGGTAAAATTCTCTTATTTTGACCTCGAGAAAAAAGCTTATGTCAGCTTATCCTCAAAGGAATTTAATATAACTGTCTCTAAAGGTGATGGAACAGAATCATCGGTGATTTCAGGTATTCAAAAAGAAGATATTAAATTTCTTGGAAAAGATATTCGCTTTATTAAGTCAGAGAAAATTCTTACTGGAAATGGCAAACGTCTTTTCGGCTCTTCAGGATTTATTATAGCGACAATACTTCCTCTGTTCCTGTTTTTTATTTTGATTTTCTATAAGAAAAGAAGAGATGAACTTGTAAGCAATGAAAAACTTTTGAAAAATCGCAGAGCTACAAAAGTTGCAAGAAAACGCCTTGCCTCAGCCAAGAAATATCTGACAGCAAAAGACAGAAATAAATTTTATGAGGAAATCGAAAAAGCTCTTTGGTATTACGTGAGCGACAAACTCAGCATTCCTGTTGCAGAACTGACAAAGGACAGTGCGTCGCAAGCTCTCGAAAAGAAAAATATTTCAGCGGATATCATCAATGAATATTTAAATACAATTGACCAAAGTGAGTTTGCAAGATTTGCTCCGGTATATGAAGAAAACGGAATGGATGACACTTATAACAACGCAGTAAAGGTTATCACCGAATTGGAGGGTATCTTAAAATGATAAAAAAATTTATATTCATTATTATTATAACATTGGCATTTGCGAACATTAATGCTAAAACTCCTGAGGCAAAATTAGAAGAAGCCAATGCTCTATACTCAAAAGGAAAATATGAAGATGCACTCGATTTATACAATGACCTTTATCATCAGGGATATTCATCTCTTGAGTTGAACTACAATCTGGGTAATTCTTACTTTAAACTTAATAAAATCCCTGATGCAATTCTCTTTTATGAGAGAGCAAAACGGCTCGCACCCGATGACGAAGATTTGAATTTCAATCTAAAAGTAGCTAATCTGAAAATTGTTGACAGAATAAATACTGTCCCGAAGCTGTTTTTCATAGATTGGTATAATTCAATTTCCTCGATGAATTCATCTGCTACCTGGTCATATCTGATAATAGTTTTTTCATGGTTGACATTTATTTTCCTTGCGGGATACTTTCTCATCTGGAACATAGCTATAAGGAAAATTTCATTTTTTGCTTCAGCAGTTTCTGTGATTGTTGCAATATTTTGCATTATTTTTGCACTCGAACAAAGCGGCAAGGAACAAGCAAAAGATGAGGCAATAATATTTGCTCCAAGTGTATATATAAAAAGTTCACCTGACAAGGAAAGCACAGACCTTTTTATTTTGCACGAAGGAACAAAAGTAAAAATTTTAGATGAAGTCGGTATCTGGAAAAAAATTAAAATTGCAGACGGCAATATTGGTTGGTTGCCTGCCAAAACAATAGAGATAATTTAAAAAAATGACAAGAAAAATTATTACACGGCTTTTATTACTGACAATAGTAACATTTATTGCTTGTGAGGATAAACCGAGTATCTGTCCTAATTGTCCCGGCGAAAATGATGACAATGAAAAATCTGCTATGACAGCAAATATTTCAGGTGCTTTTAATTTAAAGTTCGATTCCGAAAGCTTTGAATATCACAGCTACGATTTAAAAGAATATAAAATGCGGGAAATCGTTGCGAAAATGTATGTTGACACAGCAAATCTGGAGATTCGTCTGACTTTCAATGATTTTGCAAACGACAGAAAAGACTACGATTTTTCAGGAAGCGATGCCAAAGCAACTATAACTTTCTATTCATTCCCAGCCGAATACTTTCAATATAATGTTAACGGAACAATTCATGTTCTGGACAATAACAACGATGACATCACAGCAACTTTTTCATTTACCGCAACTACAACTAATGAAAACAGAAAATTGACTGTATCGCAAGGAGTAATTAATTATAAGAGAAAAACAAAGTAGGGATTTTGAAAATCTAAAAATCTTTCCTGTTTCCAATTCTGATGCTTAGCAAAATTGGGATTAGAACCCAAATAATCAAGCTGAATAATGCCATTACCATACCCAATGAAGAACCAAAGAATTTATTAAAAACCGCTCCGGTATAGCCCATCATCGCAGTAACATCGAGTTTTAGCATTATCAGTATTCTTGCAAGGTCAATCGGATTTAGCAAAGTTACGGCAATTGAGTATATTTCCATTGGATATTGACTGAATAAAAATAATGACAGCAGAATTATACCATCATATATGAATGCCAAAAATAACCAAATGAATATTGCTAATCCAAAACCTCTTATTTTGTTCTCATTCAGCAGAGAAAGGAAAAAAGCAAATCCTGTAAAAACAAAAGTCAAAGCAACTGAAGTTACGAGAAGTAGAATAAAATCAAATATTATATCGCTGATAAATAATCCGTAAAGTACAAACGGTATTGATGTTCCGATGAAATATCCCAAAGACAAGCTAATACTTAAACCAAAATATTGCCCGAGTAAAATTGAATTCCTGTTAATCGGCTGAGCAAGCAACAGTTCAGTAAACTCCCTCGAATTGTAAAAATACATTATCCCGAAAATAATACTTATCAAAGGACAAACAAGTAATGAGATATTCAGCAAATTTGTTAAGCCAGACATCATATCGTTGTTGAGATAAAGCAAAGCAAAACCTGCAAGCAAATAAAAAAAAGTATAAAGATAAATCCATTTACTTCTTGCCAGGTCATACAAACTATATTTAAAAATCTTAAGCATTGCCGTTAGCTTTCAAAATATTTGCAATTGCTTCTTCCAGATTATTGCCTTCCGCTTTTTTAATTAAATCATTGACAGTACCCGTAAAATATATTTTCCCTTCAAGCAGAAATATTACATTGTCAGCAATCTCCTCCACCAAATTAATAATGTGTGTTGTTAAAATTATTATTTTCCCTTCGTTCCTTAATTTCATTATCAATTCTTTGAAGTGCAACAATACTACGGGGTCGAGTCCTGCAGTCGGCTCATCTAAGAACAAATAGGGAGTATCGAACATCAGTGCAAGAACAGTATTGATTTTTTGTTTAGTACCGCCGGATAAATTTTTTAGAGTTTTATCCAAATGATTTGCCAGATAGAAGTCTGCTATTAAATCTTCATCAGTTGCAACTGATTTTCTTATATCCTTTATTATAGAAATCAACTCACCAGCTCTTAAGTTTTCCGGGAAATGTGCAATCTGTGGCATATAAGAAATATCATTCCTGTATCTGTAACTTCCGTTTACAATTTCACCATTAAAATTAATTTTCCCGCTTTGAGGGATGACCATGCCAAGAATGCTTTTCATCAAAGTCGTTTTCCCGGAGCTGTTTGGTCCAAGTATCGCATAAATTCCAGGTTTATCAAAGCTCAAATTAACATCATCAAGAACTTTGAGCTTACCAAAGTACTTTGTCAAATTCCTGACTTCTATCATTTCACCGGCTTCATTAGTGGTGTATTGTCTGATAGATTGGATGGAGTAAAAATCGGAGTAATGCTTTCAGCGAACTCGATTAAATTCACGAATAAACTTCTCAATAAAATCAACGACTCCTTCGAATTTGCCGTTATGAAAGAAAATAAACTCACAGGACGGTATGGAACATCTCCGACTCCGTCTCTATCCAAGTCATAACCCTTGTATTTTCCCCAGTAATTTTTCGAGTAAAAATTCTTATTCATATTCGTATTCGTTGATATATCAAAAGTATTAGAAAGAAAATTATTCATAATTATTGTATCATCCACACTTGTACCCAAAATTTTGATTGCCCAGCCGTTTCGACTGAATTCATTGCTTTTCAAAAAGCATCTGGAAGCACCATCGGCATATATTCCAACAGTATTATTGATGATTTTGTTATTAATAATTTTGCTGTTAACGATGTCCTTAAGCAACAATCCATAAGCAGATGAACCTGCATTTTCACTGAAAACATTTTCGTACATATGAACATTCTTTGAAAACATAACAGCAACACCTGCCCCGTTTCTGCTGAATCTGTTTTTAATATATTTGTTATTGTCGCAAAACATGAAATGAAGACCATACCTCAAATTATTTTCACTGATATTATTTGTTATTCGGCTGTTTTTGGTGAACTCGAGATAAATACCGTCTCTGTGCCGCGTTGCCTTATTATTTTCTATCGTAGCGTTGTCGCTATACCACAGGTGTATTGCATTGCCTGCCGTTACTTCCTTTTTAGCATTGCCATAGATTTTATTCCCTGCAATCCGGCTATGTTTTGAACGATTCAGGTAAATTCCAAAAAAAGTGTTTTCCAAAACATTATTTGTAATCATACAATAATCAGCGTGATTCAACCTTATTGCCGCCCAATCTTCAACATAATAAGTCGGAACATTTTTAAATGTTAATCCAGCGATGTTTACTGAATCGGAATTGATAATTAATATTTCTGCTTTGTTGCATCCATCAAAGACAGGTGCATTTATACCAATAATTGTCAGCGGTTTGGTTATGAATAATTTTTTAACCTTATAGTATCCACCATAAATAATAACTGTATCTCCTCTGCCACTCTTTTGGATAGCAATAATAGGATTAGAATACATTTTACTTTTCCCGACACTTAAAATCTTTGCATGATTGAATGACGGATAAAATAACAGGAAGATTAAAACCATATAAAGAAATTTTCGTATCATAACCGTTGAGAAGTATTCTTCATTAATAAATAATCAATGATGAGGATGTGTTTTGGTGATTGATTTGAAATACGCTTTAAGGTTATTCCAAGTGTATAGTTCGCCATCGTATTTATCATGATATTCGCTTGCTGTTTTCTTGTCTTTAAAAGATGAAAGATAAGCTCCCATTGGACTTGGCAGGTTTTCGCTAATTAAATAAAATCCTTTTTTAGCATCGACAAATTCTCCCGGCTTTGTCAAATCGGTAACGAAAGTTAAAGCAATATCGGATTCAGCAATTTCACCATGTACGATGTATCTCATCAAACATTCTGCCGCATCGAATTTAAAAGCTTTTCCCTGCTTATTAACTATCTCAGCCCCATATTTATTGTCAACAATTGTCATTTGGCAATAATCACATTCATCATGCCCGTATTCAATTGGTTCCTGTTCGACAGAACATGCTGTAATAATTATTGGTATAAATAAATATAATAGGATTTTAATTTTCATTTTTCTTTTCCTTTCTCTGAATTAAAACCGACAAAGAAGTTAAAATAATGGATAGCCCAAACCACAATGAACCTAAATGAGGATATGACTCTGATTTAAAGTTTAAGAGCATCTTTTCTCCAAAAAGTGGTGGCTGATAAACCATATCAGGAATTTTAATTGGTGCAGTTGCTGACAAATTATGACCATAATCATACTCCCAAAGATAAAAATCATAAATACCGGCAATTCCCAAAATGATAAGTATCAATACCCAGGAAACTTTCAGCCATCCCTTATTTATCAGAGTTATTATTAGTCCAAGAACAATCATTGAAAAAATCACATAAGGAAAGTAAGTCAGCTCTTTTATCGAATCCGGTTCAATAAACTTCATTCCTATATAATGATTTAAAATATTCACATTTTGCAATGTTGACTCTGTATCTCCTGTGATTTGATTAATCCATATATACATCGAAATACCATCGGGATATTGTGGTGCGGTTAATTTAATGCTCCAAATTGGTGACAAAAATAACAGAAGAAGAAGAAGAACTCCTAATCCAAAAAACAACCTCGATGCCTTTAACTTTTTCATTTTATTCTCTATTTGTATTTAATTTTGGGATGTCTTATGGTTAATACAATGGTATAAATCATTAAAGACACCCCAATAATTTGTAATTTGTAATCAGTAAACAGTAATTTGAATTACTTCTTCGCCTGCTCTCCAACCCACCATTTCACCGGAACGTTTGAACCCTTATCGGAAACTCTTACATAACCCTGCATTTCCTGATGTAAAGCCGAACAGAAATCCGAGCAATAGAAAGGATAAATACCAACTTTCTTCGGCTCCCAATAGAACGTTTCAGTTTGCCCCGGCATTATTAGCAATTCGGCATTCGTTGCACCTAAAATCCCAAAACCATGTGGGACATCAAAATCCTGCTCAAGATTTGTAACATGGAAATAAACTTTATCTCCGACTTGAATACCCTCGATATTATCAGGAGCAAAATGACTTCTTATCATTGTCATATAAACTCTGACAACATCACCCTGCCTAACAACTTTCGTTTCATTTTCTGTAGCTGTTTTATATGGATGGGTATTTTCGTTAATCTTAAAGAACTGTTTCGATTTTGGTTTTATCAAATCAGCTGGCAATGCCTGTGCATAATGAGGTTCACCTATTGTAGGAAAATCAAGTAATAATTTCATTTTATCACCGCTAATGTCAATCAACTGAGCAGATTGTGTTAATTCGGGACCTGTCGGCAAATATCTGTCCTTGGTAATTTTATTCAAAGCAAGGACATATTTACCCCATGGTTTTCTACTGTCTCCACCAGGAATCATCAAATGTCCAATTGAATAATAGCATGGGATTCTGTCAACAACTTCCCATGTTCCTAATTTCCATTTAACAATTTCCGATGTAATGAAAAATGAAGTATAAGCATAGCCATTACCGTCAAATTCAGTATGAAGAGGACCTAAGCCCGTTTTTGTTACCATACCAGCAACAACCTTTTCAAACTTGACAACCGGAATTCCGTCAATTACTTTCTCAAAATCCTTATTTTCGATTGCTTTGAGCAACTTGTCAAAAGAATGAACAGCCATATCAGCAGAAAGTTTTCCTGCACCAACAATATATTCACCTGTCGGGTCAACATCTACACCATGAGGTGATTTAGGTGTTGGCAGATAATAAATCAAGCCCGGACAATCTGCAGGACTTAAAACCTTCACACTCTTAATTTCTTCAGATTTTGCAATTTGTGAATTTTCATCAATCCAGTTATGCTTATATGATACAGGATAATTTTTTGCTTTTCCTTGTTTTACGAATTCTTCAGCTTTTTTCCAATTCACAGCGGCAATAAAATCCTTGTCATTCTGGGAAGCATTTACTTCTTTCAATGAATTTTTCTGCTCTGTATTGTAGCAGGTGAAAAATGTCCAGCCATGTGATTTTCCTTTGCCTGAATGTGCCAGGTCATAATCAAAGCCGGGAACAAGTATCTGGAATGCAATTTCCATTTTACCTTCTTTGCTAACCTTAATATAAGTCAAGGTACCATCAAATTTTGTATCAGCAAGAGGTACATCTTTCTGTGGAAATGGAACACTGAACCTTGTACCTGCAACAACATACTCTGTGTTTTCAGTTAGATATGGTGAACTGTGATTACCTGCACTGTTTGGTATCTCAATTATCTCGACAGTTTCAAATAAAGAAAGGTCAACTCTTGCAATCCTTGGTGTATTATTGCCATTAATGAACAGCCATCTGCCATCAGGAATGCCATCAGTTTGTGAGAGCTTAGGATGATGTGCATCGTCCCATGGAACGAATCCGAATGAAGTTTCGAGCATTGGCTTTGTTTCTTCATTGAATCCGTATCCTTTTTCTGCATCAACGCTGAAAACCGGAATTACCTTAAAAAGTCTTCCCGAAGGAAGTCCATAAACACTCACTTGTCCGCTGAAACCACCGGACATGAAAGCATAGAATTCATCATAACTGCCAGGTGCTACATACACTTTTTGAGCAGCATCACCAGAAGCCATAGCTCCACCGTTTCCGGATTCATTTTTACTGCAACCGAACAAAATGGTCGCAAATATCAAAACTAATAGTAATCTATTGAACATATTTTTTCTCCCGTATTGTATTTATTAATTATTTTCTTATTGATAAATCATTTTTTAAGAGTTCTGAAATATTCCAAAACACTACGAGCTTCTACCTCAGTCAAATGCTGGTTTGCCATTGGTGAAGCAAACTGTTTGATTAGGTCTTTGGCAATCGGGTCTTTTTGAATCATCTCCTCAGGATTAAGAATCATATTCATTATCCATTCAGGTGAACGTCTTTCGAATATACCTACCGGAGCAGGACCAATATACTTTTCATACTCTTTGTGGCAAGAAGTGCATTTTTCTTTATAGACTTTTTGTCCGGCATCAACCATTTTTTCATCAATAGTTGGATTGAGAGTCACCTGTTTAATAGGACCGATACCTTTGTTCTCTAAAGGATTTGATTCCTGAACTGCCGGTTCGGGAGCTTTTTCGGGAGTTTTGGTTTCATCACCACCTCCACAAGAAATAATGAATACAAGGGATATTATCCCTAAAACTGAATAAATTTTTTTTAGCATTTTTCCCTCCTGCTATCAATTTTTTAAAATTTGAATTAAGTTATTTTACTTTAATTTAATTATAATGAACTAACTATTCAAAAAGGGGGAAAAAGTCCCTTTTTTAATAAAGTCTAACTTTTAATAATGTCATTATATATATTGACTTTTGCCAATAATCAGACTTTTTTATCTGATATTAAATGCAAATTAAGCAAATAAATAATACAATGCAAATAAAATTTTAAAATTTTATTTGAATATTTAATATTTATCTATTTCAGATATGAATTTTATTGGAATTTAATAAATGGGATAGTATAAAGTTGATTGTTTGCCCTAAGCATAATAAAATAATTTCCTGAAGCAAATATTTGATTCTTAAGGAAATAAAAATTATCACCTTGAATTATTTCAAGCATATCAATATTACCCATATTCCTACTATTGATATCAACTATACTCACATCAGAATTAAAAGTAATATTTGTAGGATTTTTTATTACTAATATAGGGTACTCAGAAAAGGAATTTTGAATTAAAAGAAATTGTAATGTATTATTACTTTGTTTGTCATCAACATTCTGAACTCCTTCAATCCAATCCAATGCTCTTTTTAGAAGCAACTTCTTAAGTGATTCATCGGTCAAAATATTCAGATTAAATCCAAGATAAACTGCTTTTAATTCTTCGTTATAAATTCGAACACTGATTATCTTATTATTATCGGTCATTAGTAAAATTGGATAACAAATATCATGGTTTGTTATATTAACTGATTGCATAAGGTATCCATTGTTTGCAACAGATAAGGAGTTTGCATTGAAATCATCAGTAATTGGGTCTCCGACAATACCTTCTAAGCTAAAATTATCTAATTCTATTTGATTTTGCTCGCTCCAGTTTATTCCGAATGTTTTAAATAATTTATTGTCAGGGTCATCTAATGTTAAGGTTGGTAATGCACCGGAACCATTAATTAAAACACCTATCCCTGCGTTAAATAAACTATCAATTAAATTTGCGTCTTCGCCGGTTAATCTCCCCTTAGGTCCGCAATTCCAGATTACAACATCCAAATCATTCAGTTCTTCCGAAATCATTTTGTAAGTTGAATAAGGAAAAGAAACAAAATCGTTACGTGCAATTTGTAATGAATTAATATTTGTTCCACCAGCATCAATTTCAAGATAATTTATATCCGTTGTGAGAACTGTAATAGTGTCGTATAAAGGATTGGATACAGGGTCATTTTCAGAATACTTTATATAGAAATCACCAATTCCCTTTTGATTGATCGTAATTGCACGAGTTCGAAGGGTAAATGTTGTATTTGCTAATAAAAATATTTGAGAATCCATTGGATTTCGTAAACTCAAGCTCCAATCATCAGGTGTTCTTTCTGAATTTTTAATTTCTAATGAAATAAATAAATCTTTATCTGATATGTTGGTAATTTCGAAATCTATTTCTTCATTACTATTGCTAAGTGTTTTAATAATCCTTCCTGTGAGATTTCTTGTAGTTATGTTGGGAGTAATAGCTTCCTGAACTATTCCTGTAAATATTTCTGCATTATTTGTTTTTGTGACAAAAATAGCAATATCGGAATTGAGAATATTAAAATTATTGTTAACAGTATATTTGAAAGTTTTCTTGAAATAATTGCCTTTCTGTGAATTAGAATTAGAAATTAACTCACCCCATTGTCCGGTAATTAAATCTCTGAGTATGTGATTATGTTCATAATGCTTTGGGTCCGAAGCACCTGTCTGAGGTCCCCATACGTGGCTCTCAAGAAATGCTATGTTCAGTTTTGCTCCATTAGGAATATCTTCAGTAAAATATAGTTCAACATCAATTTCCAATTCCCGTGTATCATTATTCCATTTTGTTTTTGCAGCAATATTGACAGGAGAAAAAGCACCATTTAGCACACTATCCTTTGATGCAGGTTCCCAACCATTAGGTCCAAGTGCCATGCCGCCAGTCATTTGGGTGTTATAAGGAAATGAATAATCTGAACCGGGGAATCTTAGCCGGTTTATAGTACCTGCAGGAAATCCTGAAAGTCTTGTCTGGGCAAGAATAGAAGCACCCCATTGTGACCTGAAGTCTGGTTCTCCTGAAACTGGTATTGCATAAGAACCCTCATGAATTGAGATAAGCACAACTCTGCCGGGATTGGATTCTGAAAGTTCTTTAGCTTTTTTGTGACCACCCGGGCAGTTGCCACAATGTATTCCTGTAAATTCTTCAAGAACAACATTTCTTAATTGAGGTTTTGTGCTGACGAAATCCTGCGAATAAAGAAAGTTAATTATAAAGGTGTTAAACAGTAAAATATAAATCAGATTTTTCATTATTCATTTTTTAATTAATTATTATTTTCTTAGTAATATTTTTATCATTGTATTTGATTCTCACAAAATAAATTCCTGAAGATATTCCATTCAAATTAATTAGATTATCTCCTTTAATTAAATTGTTATTTTCATAGATTTTATTACCAATTATATTTGATATTTCAATACAGAATTTTTCATGATTTATGCTGGGAATGTTAATGTTTAATATTCCTGAACATGGATTTGGATTAATGGAAATAGTCTCTGCATCAAACTGTGTATTCTCAACATCGGTTGTGCCGAATTTGTATCGCCATAATCTTCCGTTCTGTCCACTTTCATCCTTATTGTAAATATACACATAATTTCCGATAACAGCGGCTTTATGATATGCCATTGGCTCAGGTAATTTGTTAAAAGATAAAATCCACAATCCGCTTGAAGGATAATAAGTGTAAATAGAATCAATCTTATTTTCATTATTATAACCGCCCATGACGATTATTTTACCCTGAAAGCTGACAGCTGCAGGTGCATGTAAAGTTATAGGGAAGGGGTCTAATGTTTCCCATTGATTTGTTTCAGTATCATAAACATCAAAATAATCAGTCGGCAGATTCCATCTTCCACCTGCAATCCTATAAAATTTTGTTCCAATACCAACGGCACCGCAATACCATGCCTGGTTGTGAGGAGTCTGTGTCTTTCGTGACCAGCTGTTTGTTTCAGGTGTATATTCATCGAAAAACCATTCGGTTGTACCATCGCCATTTTGACCTCCTATCAGATAAATCCTGCCGTTAGCTGATGCAGCACTGTGATACATTCTGGGTGTAAGCAATGTATCACCGGCAGTAACAGTGTTAGTCTCTGTATCGTAAATATAATGCAAACTTTTTTTAACATTGGTTTGACCGCCTCCCATCACATAGATTTTTCCGTCAACTTCTGCGGCTGAAGCGTAAATTGTCCCCGAAGGTATGGTTGCTTTTTCTGACCATGTATTCGAGACGGGGTCATACTCAAAAGTTTTTGCAGGTGTTCCCTGAGTGCCGGATAGCAGATAAATTTTTCCATTTGCTGAAGCCATAACCGGAAAAGGAGTCGGATTCTGCAAACTGGCAAGTTCTTCCCAGCCCTGGCTAATTGCATTGAATCGGAGTACAATTAATAGTAAAAGTGCAGTGACAATAATGCTAATAATTCTTTTCATATCATATTCTAACAATTAATAGTAATTCTTTTTATTTCATAAATTATGCAAATTTATGCAGAATATAAAATCATTTTACAATAAGTATAAATAAATATATTTTAAGATGATAAACAATAGTAAATAAAGTGGGAATATTATACGGGCACGAGCAATATCCGAATAATAGAAAAATTAAACTAATTTATTTTATTTATATTTTCTCTTCAATCAGTTTAAGTTTTCTTAACTCCAATAACATTAGTGTTCCTGCGAGTAAAGCAGATATGAAATCCGCAATTGGTACAGCCATCCAAATTCCATCCAATTTGAAAAAATGAGGTAATATCAATACTAACGGTATTATGAGTAAAACTTGTTTGGAAAGAGTTAAAATCAATGATTGTCTTGGTTTGCCTACTGCCTGGAAGTAAGCCCAACTTACTATTTGAAAACCGGATAAGGGAAGCATTAATAGAAAAATCTTCATGCCATGAGAACCCATAGTAACCAGATTCATGTCATTCGCACTGAAAACCCGAACGATATCAATACTGTAAAGCATAACAACGATAAAACCGGCACTACAAATGATTGTAGCGAGGGTTATTCCTTTTCTTACAGTTTCTTTAACCCTGTGTATATTCTTTGCTCCGTAATTGAAGCCTATTATAGGTTGTATCCCCTGATTCAATCCGAATATCGGCATCATGATAAACATAACAATGCTGTTGCCTATTGCCATTGCCGCTACTGCGGTATCACCGCCGTAAACAAGCAAGGTTCGGTTGAAAATGAAGAATATGAAACTTCCTGCAATCTGCATCATGAATGGCGAAAAACCAATGGCGAACATTCTCCGAACTATTGCATAATCGAATTTTGGAATCCTGAACTTAATCTTGATAAAACTTCTTTTACTTATAAAATAAGCCACAACCCATGCCGCACCTACAAACTGAGAGATAACTGAAGCCCATGCAGAACCGCGTACACCCATGTGCAATACAAAAATAAATATAGGGTTAAGAATGATGTTCAATATTCCGCTTATTAGCATTGTCCACAAAGCAGTTTTAGGGTCGCCCTGAGAACGGATTATTCCATTTAATGAAAATGCCAGAAACTGGAAGGGTATTCCAATGATGAAAACACGTAAAAATTCTTCGGCATATTTGTAAACTTCTCCAGTGCCTCCAAAAAGAATAATAAGCGGATCTAAAGTAAAGTATATTGCGGCAACAAGAATCAAGGATATGACAATCGAAAAGAGAAATGCATAGTTAAGTATATTTTCAGCATCCTCTTTTTTCTTTTCTCCGAGTTTCAAAGATATCAAAGACATCGCACCCATTCCAACGAGCATTCCGAAGCCCATAAGAATGATAACAATCGGAAAAGTGATGGCAACACCTGATATCGCCAAAGTACCTACACCTCTTCCGACAAATATCCTGTCAACAACATTGTACGACGCCATTACAAGCATGCCGGCAATGGCAGGTATCGAAAAATTTGCTATTAATTTATTTATTTTACCGCTTTCAAGCGCTTTTATTCTTTCTGTCATAAACTTTTATTTGATACTAACTGAGATGAATTGACGATTTAGAAAAATATTATTCTAAATATCGGACTTCATTTATTCTATTTTCATAATTCAAAAGAGTTTTTCGTAATAATTCCTTAATTTTGTTAGTTTTATCGGAATACATAATAAAAATAGTTTAATATGGAAGAGAAATTAAGGTCAATAATAGAACGTTTTGAAGAAGTTACAGGACTGCTGACTGCTCCTGATGTAGCTAATGATATGAATCGTTACAAAGAAGTATCGCGTGAATACAAACGGCTAACACCAATCGCTGAAACAGCAAAAAAATATCTCAAGATTTGCGAAGATTTGTCATCAAATAAGGAATTGATAGCTTCTGCATCAACAGAAAAGGAACTAAAAGAACTTGCTTACGAAGAAAACGAAATACTTGAAAAGGAAAAGGAAGTACTCGAAGAAGAGTTAAAGTTTCTTTTAATCCCAAAAGACCCGAATGATACAAAAAACTGTGTAATCGAAATTCGTGCGGGTACAGGCGGCGATGAAGCAGGAATATTTGCCGGAGACCTTTTTAAAATGTACGAACGCTTCGCTGAAAAAAAATCCCTGACCCTCGAAGTTGTCGAATTCAACGAAAGTGAAAAAGGGGGCTTCAAGGAAATCATCTTTACACTTAGTGGTGATGATGTTTACGGAACAATGAAATACGAAAGCGGAGTACATCGCGTTCAACGTGTTCCCGAAACTGAAGCCAGCGGAAGATTGCATACCTCTGCCGCAACCGTTGCAGTTCTTCCAGAAGCCGAAGATGTTGACATTGATATCAACGAAGCAGATTTGAGGATTGATATTTTCCGTTCAGGAGGCAAAGGAGGGCAAAACGTAAACAAAGTTGAAACTGCTGTTCGTCTTGTTCATATTCCTACCGGTCTTGTGGTTAAATGCCAGGAAGAAAGAAGCCAGTTGAAAAACAAGCAAAAAGCAATGCGTTATCTCCGTTCTAAGTTGTATGACCTCGAATCGCAAAAACAGCATGACGAAATTTCCTCGACACGCAAATCAATGGTCAGAAGCGGTGACCGTTCTGAAAAAATCAGGACATACAATTGGCCCCAAAACCGTGTTACAGACCATCGCCTCGAAGGTGATGCTAAAAATTATTCACTTAGGGAAGTTATAATAGGCGAACTCGAACCCATAATTCAAAACCTTCAGATTGCTGAAAAAGCTGAATTATTGAGACAAGGAAGCTAAACGCAACAAACATTTAAGTGAAAAATATAGTCATTGAACTTTTAATGCTCCCGATATTTTCTCCGGAAAAAATTATTAATTTTGCAATTATTAACTGTTTGAACTAAATTTTTGCATGATGCACCGGATATTAATAATAATAATCATCCTGATTCTTTCAGGATGTGAAGATGCCACAAATCCAACCGATGGTGAAAATATTTCTTTTCTGCCATTGCAAATCGGCAATTACTGGATTTATGACAGCTTTGAAAAAGACATCAACAATAATATTATATATTCCTCTCAAAAGGAGGATTCAATCGTTATCGAGGAAACCGAAACTGTATCGGGCAGGATTGCTTACAAATTCGTAACCTACAATTTAGGAAAAGCAGTTGACACAACTTTATTCTGTAAAAATGAAAATAAAATCTATCGTTTATATAATTCAAATTCAGTAGATATCCCGGGTTTAAAATCCACATGGTTTCCTGTTGCCGATTTTAATATGCCAATGAATGGTACCTGGAACATTTACAAACAGATATTGAATAACTATATCATGAATGATAATGAAGGTAGCTATCCGGCGGTTTATCGCCATGCAATAAATGGTGAATTTGTTTACTTAGACTCTATCGAATTTGAGAAAAAGAAATATCTGCGAAAGAATTTTACAAATAAATATGACAGCAAACTTGAATATGAAAAATTCCGCAGATTGAGCGAATCGGAATTCGACACATTGAAAGTTGCAAGATTAAAAAAATACTTCGACAATTATCAACTGTTGGAAAAAATTGGTATTTTGAGAATCAATAGAGATTCCTACGCAATTTTCATATCAACAGAGCCATCGTCAACATTCGAAAAAGTAGAATACGAAAAAGGATTTGAAAGTATTTTAAAGCGATACAAATTGAAATAAACCAACTAATAATTATCTTAAAATAATAAGATGATAAATATCTGTCAAAACCACCAAAAAAAAGTATTTATTAGTCATTGAATTTACTAATAAATACTAAAATTTCTTTTGTACAGAAGGAGGGACTCGAACCCTCACGGCTTTAAGGGCCACTGGATTTTGAGTCCAGCGCGTCTACCAATTCCGCCACTTCTGCAGTTATAGAAAATAGAAAATAGAAAATAGAAAATAGAAAATAGAAAATAGAATATAGAAAATAGAAAAGACTTTATAAATTTGAAAACAAGTTTTCTTAGTTTAATATTTTCTATCTTCAATCATCTGTTTTCTAAAGCCCGTGGGCAGTGAGGGAGTCGAACCCCCGACCTCCTGCTTGTAAGGCAGGCGTTCTAGACCAACTGAACTAACTGCCCCAAAAAATGGGAATACAAAAATACGACTGTTTGGCGACTTTACAAACTATTTTTTCAAACTTTGTCTTAATCTTCCTGAGTTGCATGCAAAATTAAAGCTAATAATTAATACAGAAATCTTTTATTATTTTCATTTATTTTGATTTTCGGAACTCCTTGACTATTTTTGAATAAATATTTATTTTAATTGCATTTTTTGGATTTATAGAATTATTAAAAACGAAAATTGAATGAAATTACTTGAAGGAATCAGGGTTTTAGATTTGACAAATGTTTTGTCAGGACCATTTGCCACTTTGCATCTTTCATGGCTCGGTGCGGAAGTTATCAAAATTGAAAATCCGGAAGGAGGAGACCTTGCCCGTAAGCTCGGTTGTGTTCCTGAATATAATAAAGAGCTGATGGGCACAAGCTTTCTTGCTCAAAATGCCAACAAAAAATCTTTAACTCTGAACCTGAAAGAAGAAAAAGCAAAAGAGATTTTCAGAAAACTGGTTGCCACTGCGGATGTTTTAGTCGAAAATTTCAGACCGGATGTTATGACCCGGCTTGGCTTGGGGTATGATTCACTGTCTATAATCAATCCTCGTTTGATATATTGTGCAATTTCGGGATTCGGTCAAACCGGACCTGACGCAAAAAAACCTGCTTACGACCAAATCATTCAGGGCTTGAGCGGAGTAATGGCTGTGAACGGAGACGAAAGATTAAATCCATTGCGGGCTGGTTTCCCACTTTGCGATACTGTAGGAGGATTAAATGCCGCATTTGCGATTATGTCAGCTCTTTATCACAGGGAACGAACCGGTGAAGGACAGTTCATTGATATTGCTTTGCTCGATTCCATCATGCCTTTGATGGGTTGGGTAGCGGCAAATCTACTGATAGGTGGACAGCAACCTCAGTTGCTTGGCAATGACAATTTTACTGCGGCACCTTCTGGTACTTTCAGAACAAAGGATGGATTTATCAATATAGCTGCAAACAAGCAGGAGCAATGGGAAGATGTGGCAGACATACTTGGAGTTCCTGAATTGAAAGAAGACCTGAGATTCAAGGAAAGGGATACACGAAAGAAAAACCGATTTGAACTCACTACACTTCTTGAAGAAAAATTAGTTGAAAAAGACACTGCAATTTGGGTGGATATATTTAATAAAAAGGGTGTTCCTTCGGGTGAAATACTGTCATTATTCGATGCACTGACGGCTCCTCAGATAGAACATCGGAAAACATTTTCAATGGTTGACGTTTCAGGAATCGGGCAGATAAAACTTTTTAATTTAACTGCTAAGTTCGAAAAGGTATCCGGTAATGTTGAAACTCCACCACCTTTACTTTCAGAACATACTGATGAAATTCTGAAGGAATTGGGATATTCAGCAGAAGAAATTCAGGAATTGAAAGATAAGAAAATAATTTAGCTATTCTGAGCGAAGCGAAGAATCTGAACTTTGAAAAAAGAATAATGAAAAAAATGTAAAATCAATTTGGAATTAGAATGAAACAAACAATTGTTCAAAAAATATTGGCAAGAGCTAGCGGATTACCATTCGTAAATGTAGGTGATATTGTCGAACCGAAAGTAGATGTTGCGATGTCACACGAAAATGCCGCTCTCGTAATGAATCAGTTTCTCGAAATCTACAAAGGTACGGGTTTAGAGCCAAAAGTGTGGAATCCGGATAACATCGCTGTAATTTTCGACCATCGCGTACCAGCGGAAAGTAAAAAGACCGCAACTAATCAAAAGAAAATCAGAAATTTTATCGCTGAGCAGGGAGTCTCAAAATTCCATGACATTCGCGGTGATGAAATGGGAATTTGCCACCAGATTTTGCCTCAATATGGTTATGTAAGACCGGGGTACGTCGTTGTCGGTACAGACAGTCACACAACAACTCATGGTGCCTTGGGTGCTTTCTCTTTCGGCATTGGTGCAACGGAAATGGCTTCTGTGTGGACTTTGGGAGTAATGCTCAATGTTCCTGTGCCACCAACTATAAAAGTTGTTGTAAACGGAACACTAAAAAAATACGTTCAGCCAAAAGATATTATCTTATATCTGATTGGAAAAATCAGTGCAGAAGGTGCAAATTTCAAAGTCATCGAATTCCATGGCGAAACCATCAGAAACATGAGAACATCAGGCAGAATAACAATTTGCAACATGAGTGTTGAAGCAGGTGCAACTTCAGGTATTGTTCCTGGCGATGAAGAAACCGTCAAGTACCTGAGGGAAGAAGCCGGAGTAACTGATGAGATTCCCCTTGTCAATTCTGATAAAGATGCTGAATTTGACAAAATAATCGAAATAGATGCCTCAACACTCGAACCTCAGATTGCCTGCCCTCATACAGTTGACAATGTGAAGCCGGTTGGTCAGGTAGCCGGAACAAAAATTGACCAGATTGTCATCGGCTCCTGCACAAATGGACGTCTCGACGACCTCGAAACAGCCACTGAAATTATCAAGGGACATAAAGTTGCAAAAGGAACAAGAATGTTGGTATTTCCCGCTTCGGGAAAAATTTATAGGCAGGCAATGGAAAAAGGAATATTTGAAGTGCTGATGAATGCAGGTGCAGTTGTAGCAAATCCGGGTTGCGGTCCCTGTCTTGGAGTACATCAGGGAGCATTGGGCGATGGTGAAAAAGCACTATCCACAACAAACAGAAATTTCAAAGGAAGAATGGGTAATCCCGATGCTGAGGTTTATCTAAGTTCAGCCGCTGTTGCCGCCGCAAGTGCAATCACAGGAGTTATAACAGACCCAACGAAAGGAGGATATTAATATGTCAAAAGTTATTTATAAATTCGGCGATGATATATCAACAGATATTATTTACCCGGGTCGCTTCATGGCTACAGTTCTACCCAGTGAAACTCCCGAATTTGCTTTTGCAGACGAGAAGGAACTAAATAAACTTTTAAACAGCAAGACTGTTCCTGCAAATAGTATTCTTATAGGTGGAAAAAATTTCGGATGTGGGTCTTCTCGTGAGCAGGCATGCTCTACTCTCAAAGGTCATGAACTGATTATTATAGCAAGAAATTTCGCCAGAATTTTTTTGCAAAACAGCATCAACCTTGGCTTGAAAACAATTATCTGTCCTGACATTGATGCTGATGTAAACGATGAACTCGAATTGACAGACGAAAAAGTAATCAACAAGACAAAAGGCAAAGAATTCGCAATCATTCCTCACACGAAAACACAGCAGGAAATAATCGAAGCCGGCGGTTTGATTGCCTATTCGAGAAAGAAGTTGATGGAGAGAGTTTTGGAAAATTGAACTTTCCGAAAGTTTGAAACTTCCGGGAAGATTATTTTATTTAAACAATTCTGATGCCATACTCAAGAATTTCTTTGACGAAAGGATTGTCCTCTGTGAAATCTTCCGGTCTATATGGGTGCGTTTCAATGTCAACGCATGTGTTTACTCTTGGCTTGCCAAGCCGAATATTGTCAAACAATCTGATACCTTCAAAATCTTCGGAAACAACTGCTACGTCAATATCGCTAAACTCATGCTCTGTCCCTTTCGCATAACTGCCAAATAAGACAGCTTGAGAAATTCTAATATTTTCTTTTAAAGCTTCGTCAATCAGCTTTTTAATTGTTTCGATTATTTTATCAGGGACATTAACCATGAAAAAGTTTCCTTAATTTTATCCAAATTTTCTATTGTAAATTCTTTTGTTGCTATTTTAAACAGTTCGTTTTTCTCAACTGTATATCGGGCTTCGATGTGAAATAATAAAACTTTATCAAGAAAGACTAGTTGCTCCATATTTAATTCTAATTTAGAAAGCTCCGCAAGTTTTCTAAGATTATGTATCTTTGGAGGAGTAATTTTTTCTGTGTTTTGGTTATAAATTGCCTTTAAAACTTTTTCCAGAGCAAGATGACCAATGAAAAAAGCCCAATCGAAGTGGTGAATATTAAAAACATCAAACGCTGTGTCTAAGTCCTTTTTAGCACCATCCGTCCAAAATTTAATATGTTCATCAATTGTCATATCTTAATTAGACGAAATTACTTAAATAATAATTGTTTTAATAAATTTCGCATTGGAAAGTTAAATCTTTTTCTTGCAAATACATATAATATTCCATAAGTTTGTTCACTGAAAAAAAATAATAATTTTATTTGAAAAGTTATGAGTAAAAGAAAATCTGGTAATGCTGAATTTGTAAAATGGTTTGGACCAATTCTTGAAGCATTAAAATCAATGGGAGGTTCCGCAAAACCAAGAGAAATTACTGAATGGATAGGAGAAAAATATAAAATATCTGATGACATATTAAATGAAAGATATGAAAAATCAGGTGTTTTAAAATTTCCTAATCAATTAGCTTGGGCAAGACAATATTTAGTTTGGGAAGAGATACTTGAATCATCTAAACACGGAGTTTGGACATTGAGTTCAAAAGGATGGAACACAAATTTGAATGAAAATCAATCTCGTGAGTTATTTCTCAAATGGGTTAAAATTTTCCAAGAACTTAAAGATAACAAAGACAATGATTCTATTGAAAATGAGTCAGTAAAAATTGTTCAGATACAAGAGGATAATCCACCAGATACTCTTAAAAGTTCTCTAAAACCAACATTGCTTGAAGTATTACAGAATTTATCACCAGTTGGATTTGAGCAATTATGTGGAAGACTATTAAGGGAATATGATTTTGAAAATATTGAAATAACTCAAAAATCTCATGATGGTGGAATTGATGGTTATGCGAATTTAAAATTAAATGCTTTCTTAAATCTGAGTGTTTTTTTTCAATGTAAACGCTATCAGGGAACCGTACCGACAGAAAAAGTTCAAGCATTTATCGGAGTAATGGAAACTAATAAAAGAAGTGTTGAAAAAGGAATTTTAATAACAACCGGTACATTTGCTTAAGCAGCTTTAGAAATTGAGAAAACCAATATCAAATTAGAATTAATTGATGGGGAAAAATTAGTTGAGATGTTCGAAAAAGTCGAATTAGGAGTTACACCCAAAATAGTTTATGAACCAAATCTATCATTTTTTGAACAATTCAGAGATAAAAAATAAGTGATTTATTGGGTAATATCCGATTTGAGAATGACTGTGACTATCAAAATGAAGTTAAACTAAAATTAAATGAACTTGAATCTGGATTGTATTTTATCATTTTGTTTAATACTGAAAATAACATATTAACAGACAAGCTGATTGTTGAGTAAATTAATTATCTATTGTAGAGTTTAATAATTTCAGTTGCTAAATCTCGATAATTTTCGTACAATGTCTGAGCCACTCTTCATCGTGTGATGCTGAGAGAACAGTTAAATCATTCTGCGAAAAAAGATAATCAACAGCACTGCTAAGGTTCGCCTTATCCAAAGCAGAAGTCGGCTCGTCCAATAGCAGAACTTCTCTTTTAAGCAATTTACAAAGCATAATCCCGAGTCGCTGTTTTTCTCCCCCGGAAATTTCATCAAATGAGCTGTTCAAAATTGATTTGTCCAAATTGAGCTTTTCCAATTCCCCTATGATGGCATTGGTATCAGGTTTGAGGTATTTATTAACTTTGAAATTGAACGGCATTAAAATCTGCTCGGATATTTTTCCTCTGCCAATTATTGAAGGATTTTGCGGAAGCCAGGAAATTCTTTTTCTGACCTGCACGACATTTTTTTTATTTAGTTTTAATCCGTCAAAGAAGATTTCGCCTGAATCCGGCTGAACGAAACCCATCAACATGTTAAAAAGGGTAGTCTTGCCTTTTCCCGACCTACCACTGATTACGGACTTTTCACCTTTCAGCACTTCAAAGCTGAGATTTTCAAACAAAAAATGCGAATTTACCGATAAATTTATGTTTTTAAACTTTATCATTGTTCTTTTAATTAAATTCTTTATTTTAGAGTAATAAATGACATAATTATTTTTACAAATTATATAAGCTGAAAGAATTGAGCAAATAATTTTGTCTTTAAAAAATTTTTAACAGGTATGAACGGAGGCAGTCATGAAAAGAATCGGCATCATGCATGGGATGGAAAGCAGTTTCCCCCAGGACCTTGTTGAAAATATCAACATGAGAAGAGCACCCGGCATCAGAGCAGACATAGTCAAATTGGGAGGAGTCAGGATGGATGAAATGATTGGCTATAATGTCATTCTCGACCGGGTTTCACACGAAGTTCCTTTTTATAATTCCATTTTAAAAATGGCTGTTGTGGAAGGTGTCCGCGTTATCAACAATCCTTTTTGGAATAAGACACACGACAATTTCTTCAACAACGTTATCGCTTCGAAATTAAAATTAAAGGTTCCCCGCACTGTAATTTTACCCACAAAAGAACACCCGCCTGGAACGACAGGCGATACGATGACAAATCTGATTTACCCCCTTAACTGGGATGAAATATTCGAATATGTCGGCTTCCCTGCCTACATCAAACCGAATATTGATAACACAAGCCATATTTTCTTTAAAGTTTACAACCCTGCCGAATTCTTTTCTGCTTATGATTTGACAGGCAACAGTGTAATGCTTTTGCAGGAAAGTATAGAGTATGAAGAATTTTACAGATGCTATGTAATCGGAAAGAAACAGGTAATCACGATGAACTATGACCCGTCTAAACCAAAGCATCTTCGCTTTAGTACTAAACCATTGCCAATTCCCGAAAAACTGAATGAAAATCTCGAGGAGATGAGTTTAAAGATATGCAGTGCCTTGGGATTTGATTTCAATGTCGTTGAATTTGCCGTACGTGATGGTATTCCTTATGCTGTTGAGTTCATCAATACTGCACCAACTGCCGATAAAGATTACCTGCATGCAGAGTATTACGGCAAGTTGATTCAGGTTACATCTGATTTTTTAATCGAAGAAGCAAAAAACAGAAAAAGCAGGGCAAGTCATTATACTTGGTTTAAACTCTTAAGCAAGCAAAGAAGAACAAAAAAGAATTGAGAAAAACTGAACAAAGATTTCCTTAGACGAAGGTTTTAGATAAGTTCCAATATCTTATTAATCAGTTTATCTGGTTTAACAGTGAAATCTGCGGCTCTTAGCTCGTGAGCAGAAAGCACCAGTTTGTCGAATACTACGGTGCTTTTGTCCAATAATATATTTTTTGCACCCGCTCTTTTCATTTCCAAAAACCCGTGTATGCCGTCATCGGTGTTGCCGGATATCAACAAACCGATTGCCTGCTGTGGTGTCTGTTCGGCTATCGAGTGCATAAGGACATCAATCGAGGGACGCTGACCATTAATCTTTTCACCGTTTTCAACAATTAGTTGCAACTTATTTCCCGACTTTAACACCTTCGAATGTAAATCTCCTGGTGCTATGAGAACTTTTCCGGGTTTAATAACCTCCTTATGAACGGCTTCGCTTATCCTGACTTTAGAAATTTCATTCAATTTGTCGGCAAATGTTTTAGTAAAACCAGAAGGTAGATTTGTAATCACAACTGTCCCCGGAAATTCTTCGGGCAACTGCGTAAGAAATTTCTTCAGGAAAGGAACGCTGCCGCTTGAAGTTCCAATGGCAAGAATTTTATTGATTTGTGAGGGTTCAACAATATTCCTTAATTCATTTCTTTTATTTATCCCAAATAATTTAGTAATGTTAAAGTTTTCGATTTTGGCAGAAGGTACTGTCTTTAATTTTGCAATTAAATCGCCAAGCATTAGTTCAATTCCTTTTTGAATATCTGTCGGCGGTTTTACGACGAAATCAAGCGCTCCCAGTTCGAGTGCCTGCAATGCCAGATGCTTACCCTTTTGTGTCTGAGATGTTATAACGATAACAGCAATATTTTCTTTCTGAATAAATCTCCTGATAAATTCTATGCCGTCCAATCCAATAAGCTCAATATCTATTATTAAAACTTCCGGAGTTTCTACCATCAGAACTGATTTTAAAGATGTTATGTCCTGTACAACTCCAATTATCTCAAGGTCATTTTCCTGTGATAATCGCTGATTAACAATTTCTCTCAGCTCATAATTGTCTATGGTAATTATAATTTTCATAATTTCAATATTTGAATTTTAATATCATACAAAATTACAAATTATTATGAAAACATCTTGTCTGGCGATTATCTATTTATAGTTTAAATTAAATTTCCAAAGCCATTTCAAGAATTCTTGCCAAATCACCTGTTAACTTAACTCTGTTAAATTGACTGATATACTCATCGCTTGGAACTGGCAAAGAACCTTTTTTCCAAAGTTTATATAAATCGGATAATTTTTTTGTGATTTGCTTCATATCTTTTGGTTCTGTAACAAATCCTGCCTCGCTGTCAATTACCTGCTTCCTCATAATTCCTTCCGGCAAACAAGCCAATATCGTTTTCTTTGCCGCAAAGTACTCATAAAGCTTTCCGGGTGACCGGACATTATCATTCAGCATTAGCCAAAGAACATCTGATTCAAGAAGGTGCTTAATGGATTCCTGATGAGACAGATACCCCGTACATACTGTTAATTCATTCAGCTTATTTTTCTTGATATATTTCAAATGTTTTTTTCTCATAACTCCTATGAATCTCAACTCTAATTCCTCTTTTGCCGCAGGATTTGATTTCAAAAATTCACTGACAGCTTTCATGAAATATTTAGGTGTTCGGTTGTCCTGAAAAACCCCGGAGTGAGTTATAATAAATTTTGTATTATCTTTTTTAAAGTTGCTTACAATAAAGTCATCGGGGTCAAAACCCTGATGAATTATTTCGACATCCTTATGCGATATGAACCTGTGCCTTTTTAAGAGAAGTTCTTTTGTAAACCTGGTAGTAACGATTGCTTTATCGGCTCTGTAAAGTATTTTTCGCTCAAGGTTGTTACTGTACAATTTATGAAAAGGTGTCGCAAAAAAATTAAAAGGATTGTCAAGCCAAACATCGCGGTAATCAATAACGAATGGTATATCATATTTATCTGACAAAGCTAATGCAACTAAAAAATCTGTAAAAGGAGGTGCTGTCGCAAAAATTACGTCAATTTTATTCTCAGCTAATATCTCCTCTCCCTTTTTAATCGCTTTCTTCAGCCATGGTTTTTTGCTGTCTGGTTGATGAATTGTCTGAAGGATTGCCCTGCCAATTTTCTGGGTCACCCATGACGGAAATTTCATGATTTTTTTCTTTTTGGATTTACCATCATCTGTTCTGTATACCATGATTTGTGAAAAAGCTTCATCTTTCGTCAAAGTTTCGTCATAAGCATAAAATCTATCGTGAGAGCATGTCAATACAATCGGCTCCCAATTATAATTTTGCAAATATTTCACAAATTTCAAAGTCCTTTGTACACCGCTCAAACCCATTGGCGGATAATAATAAGATATTACAAGGACATTTTTACGTTCCATAATTTAAAATAAATCATTAAAAAAATTCAGGATAAATCAATTCAAACCTTCAGGATTTACTAAATTAATATTTTTTTTTCTGACTAACAATAAGTTTAGAAAATCATTTGTTTTTTCTGTAAAAAATCTTAAATATATTTCCCAATGACTATTCTCGGGATTTTGTTGAAATCTTCGACAAATTCAAGATTAATTGCTCTGTCCAGAAATATATTCTTTATTGCAAGCATTTGATTATATCCGATTTCAAAATAGAAAGTACCGTCATTGATAAGAAGTTCAGTCATAATATCCGAAAATCTCCTGTAAAATGACAAACCATCACCTCCATCAGTAAGAGCTTCCCTTGGCTCATAATTTTTCACCACATCGTCAAGTTGATTGTACTCATTTATTGGTATATACGGAGGATTCGAAACGATTATATCAAATTTATCCTGAGTCGGAATTTCGTTCAATATATCGCACTGATTAAAGTTAATGTTTTTGATGGCAAGGTTAGTCCCGTTATTTTTTGCAGTCATGAGTGCAAAGTACGAACTGTCAATAGCAAGAACTTCAGATGCAGGGAAATTTTTCGCAAGTGACAGTGCTATACAACCAGAGCCGGTACCTATATCCAATATCTTATATTTTTTAAATTTATTGCTGAAATCGTCAAGAACTCTTTTTACCAGTAATTCAGTTTCAGGTCTTGGTATCATCACCGTATCATTGACAAGAATTTCCGTGTCCAAGAAAGATGTTTTACCTAGTATATATTGCAGTGGTTCACCTGCGGCTCTTTTTAAAATCAGGTTTCGAATATTTTTCAATTCCAAATCAGTAAGCGGCTTGTCATATTGCTTATAAATATCAATTCTTGCAATATTCAGAACAGAACATAAAATCAATTCGATATTCAACCTCGGAGATTCAACTCCCTTTTCGACAAAATAGTCTTTCGTCCAATTAAGAACGTCAATAATTGTCCAGTTCCTGTCTTCCAAATGAACCTCTTTTGGATATTTGATATTTACTTCTTGCTTTTTGACAACAAAGAAAGCAAAGCCATTCTGATAAACACGCCATGAGTAACCTGAGTCTGAATTAGAACGTTAGGATAAGAGCTAAGTTCATAATCAAGCTCGACACCATAGTTTACCGGTCCGGGATGCATAAGAACCAATCCGGGCTTTTTACTGAATAACTGTAATGTTACGCCATAATATTTTGTATATTCTCTAATTGAAGGCAAAATACCCGATTCCATTCGCTCCCTTTGAAGTCTTAGTAGAATAATAGTATCTGCCCAGGCAACACTTTCTTCAATGGTATCAAATAACCTAACATCCCAAATATCCTTTGCCCTTGGGATTAAAGTACCCGGACTGCATATACCGACATCCGCCCCCAAAATTTTAAGCATAGCTATATCCGAACGGGCAACCCTGCTGTGTAAAATATCACCTATTATGCAAACCTTTAAACCTTCCAATTTACCAAAGTGACGGTATAATGTAAATGTGTCTAAAAGTGCCTGAGTAGGATGCTCGTGCTTGCCGTCGCCAGCATTGACAATAATGCCGTTTGTATTTGCTTGTAAAAATTGTGCTGAGCCGGAGCAATTGTGTCGTACAACATAAATATCAACTCCCATTGCTTCAATTGTTCTCAAAGTATCAATCAGCGACTCGCCTTTTGACAAACTGCTGGTGGAAGTTTGAAAATTAATTATTTCTGCAGACAACCTTTTAGCCGCCAAATCGAATGACAACTTTGTCCTTGTCGAATTTTCAAAGAAAGCAAGGGCAACAGTTATTCCCTTCAAATCATCAAATTTTGTCCCCGGTTTGAAATTCTCTAAAAAGAATTTAGCCCTGTTATAAATTTTATAAATATCGTCATAAGTCAAATCGGAGACTTGCAGAAGATAGGGGTGTGTCAGTTTATCAGTCATAAAATCAAAGTTTACCAAATTCCACATATTAATTTATGCAAAATAAAAAAAAAGCCATTCACAAAGAATGGCTTTTTTGATTTGTGCAAAAATTGCTAATTACTTCTTAGCTGCCTTTTTTCCCACAGCATCAGTAAGAGCTTTGCCTGCCTTGAATTTTGGAACCTTCTTAGCGGCAATCTTTAATGTTTCCCCGGTCCTTGGATTTTTGCCTTTTCTGGCTTTTCTGTTATAAACAGAAAAAGTACCAAAACCGATTAATGTTACACTGCTGCCTTTTTTCAACGACCTTGAAATCGCATCAAAAGTGCATTTTACTGCTTTTTCTGCATCGACTTTGGTCATCCCTGTGTCTTTTGCAACTTCAGCGATTAATTGTGCTTTGTTTAAGCCCATTATAAACCCCCTTTTTTATTAATGTAGTAAAAAAATTAATTGGAAGAAAATCACTAAACTACAGCACAAATCTACAGCATATAATCAAGCTTTGCAAGAAATATTTTTTTAAAATACTGATTTTTACTGCTTTTTTGAAAATTTATTTGTAAATATTACAACTTTTGCCCTATTCATCAGGGTTTCCAAAGATTAAACGAAATATTATCATGATTATGAATTAATTCATTTCTTTGATGAAGCTCGTATTCATCGGTATTCTGAGTAATTTGATTTAATTTTTACTTTTTTTGAAAAAATACTCAGCACCTGTCCAAACAGACATTGACGTTATAAGCAACATTGCAAAATAAATTAATCCAGAACTTAAAATAATATCAATTTCACTCGACGTAGTATTAAGTACAGCATCTGTGAAAGCTTTGGATTCCTTTAATAACAGCAATAACAGTATGAATGCGATGAAAAACATTTGAAATGTGGTTTTCCATTTTGCAGCAAGTGAAGTTTTGAATATCTTACCGCGATTATCCATATAGATTCTTAAAAATGTAGTTCCGAAATCCCGAATAACAATAATTAATACCATCCATAGTTCGACAATATCCAATATTACAAAAGCAGTAAAAGCTGAAGTCGTGAGAATTTTATCTGCAAGAGGGTCAAGAAATTTTCCAAAATTACTAACTTCGCCATATTTTCTTGCGAGCCAACCGTCAAAAAAATCGGATGCCGATGCAACAAAATACAATATACATGCAATTCCAACTGCTCCGTCTCCACCCCAAATCAACAAATAAAAAAAGAATGGCACAATAAATACCCTTAGCCAACTTATTATATTTGGTAAGTTGAATTTCATTAATTAGATTGAGCTATTGACTCCATAGCAGATTTGATTATCGAAACAAATGAAGCTGATTTCAAAGAAGCTCCTCCGATTAATGCACCATTGACATCTGGAAGAGAAAGTATCTCGGATGCGTTTTGAGCATTAACACTTCCACCATATTGGATTAGCATTTGTCCCGCTAACTCCCCGAACAATTCCTTTAGTATTCCTCTTATAAATGAGTGTGCCTCCTGTACCTGTTCATTCTCGGCAGAAATCCCTGTTCCAATTGCCCAAACCGGTTCGTATGCAATAACTATTTTTTCAATTATACTTGAATCTATATTTTTTAGCCCAAGTCTCAATTGGCTTTCAAGGACCTTGAATGTTTTGCCTGTTTGCCTTTCTTCCAGTGTTTCACCAATACAGACAATTGCCTTCAAACCTTCATAGAGAATCAATTTGAGTTTTTCATTTATCAATTCATCCGTTTCAAAGTAATATTGCCTTCTTTCAGAATGTCCAATGATGATATAAGAACAATTAAAATATTTGAGCATTGGAACTGAAACCTCTCCGGTAAAAGCTCCGGAAAGTTTATTGCAACAATTTTGTGCTCCAAGATGAATAACACTGTCCTTAATTGCCTCTGAAACAACCGGAATATTGATAAAAGGAGGGCAAACCAGTATTTCAGGATTCGATTCCGTGGACTTAAAATTTAATACTGATATATCTCTTTTAATTTCATCTACAAGATTTTTTGCTTCTTGTGCAGTCGTATTCATTTTCCAGTTGCCGGCAATCAATATCTTTTTCATATTACATCTTTTTCATAGAATTAAATAAATCGTATTGTTTTATTAATTCAAAATTAATCAATCCAACTGAATTTCCAATTTTTGTATTTTATTCATAACAAAACATTATAAAATCTATATAAAAATTTCCTGTATTTCCTTTTCATTCAATCCTGAATTCAGTCTCTAATCTCTCTTAAAATAATTGTATTAAGAACTTGTTAATAATTTGGGGATTTTAAAAATAATTTTATCTGTTAAGTTTAACCAAAAGAAAGAGGGAATTTTCATAAATAAATTTTTAAAATAGGACTTGGTATTATGCCTGAATTTGTACATTTGCACAATCATACTCATTATTCATTGCTCGATGCCCTTTGTACGACAGACGATTTAATTCATGCTGCTAAAGAGGACGGACAGAGAGCCATTGCCATAACCGACCATGGAGTTATGTTCGGGTGTTTTGAATTTTACCAAAAAGCGAAAGCCAACAAAATTAAGCCCATTATTGGGTTTGAAGCATATATTGCAAACGGTAGCAGATTCGATAAAATTTCCGGTAAAGCAGCTACTAAAAAACGCAATTACTTCCATCTGGTTTTACTTGCAAAAAACGAAACCGGATATAAAAACCTTTTAAAGCTTACTACCTTAGCCCACACTGAAGGATTTTACTATAAGCCAAGAATTGACAAGGAACTTTTAGAAAAACACAGCGAAGGTTTGATAGCTACTTCTGCTTGTATCGCCGGTGTTGTAAATGCACATTTAATCGCCGGAGATTACAACGAAGCATACAACTCTGCTAAATATTATAAGGATGTTTTCGGGGAGGATTTCTATATCGAACTGCAAAATCATAATCTTCCCGATGATAAAATCATTCTTCTCGATGCTCCAAAAATTGCCGAACAGTTGGACATCAAAACAATTGCAACTAACGACATACATTACTTAAGAGCAGACCATGCCGTTGCTCATAACGTTCACCTTTTTATTCGTGATATAAGTCAAAGCAATGCAAACAACATTGACATTTATAAGTTAAGATACAGAACTCCTGAAATGTATTTCAAGACCCAGGAGCAGATGAACAAACTCTTCGCTCATATACCCGAAGCAATAGCCAACACGGTTGAAATTGCCGACAAGTGTGACCTGACTATTGACACTACAATGCACATGCCGGTTTATGAAATCCCAAAGGATTCAAAGTCAACAACCCTCGAGGAATACCTGAAGGAACTCACCTATTCCGGCTTAAGGGATAAGTTTAATGATATTACACCCGAATTGAAGGAAAGAGCTGATTATGAGCTGAAGGTTATGAATGATATGGGCTTTCCGGGATATTTCCTGATTGTTCAGGATTTCATAAAAGAAGCAAAAAGAATGGGAATCAGGGTGGGTCCCGGAAGAGGGTCTGCCGCCGGAAGCTTGGTTGCTTATGCTTTGGATATTACAAATGTAAATCCGCTCCCTTACGATTTGCTCTTCGAAAGATTCCTTAACCCAGAAAGATATTCATTGCCGGATATTGATATAGATTTCGCAGATGATAAGCGGGATAAAATAATAGATTATGTAAAAAGAAAATACGGAGAAAATTCCGTTGCTCAAATTATCACATTTGGTAAACTTTCCACCAGGGCTGTTCTAAAAGATGTCGGCAGAGTTCTGGGTATTGACCATAACGACATAAACGATATTAACAAGAAAATACCTGTAATACAGGGAAAAGTTACCGAGTTGGAAAAAGCCCTGAAACTTCCCGAATTAAGGTACTTGTCGGAGCATAGCAATCCGAGGATAAATGAATTAATCCAGTTTGCACAATTACTTGAAGGTAAGTTCCGGAATACATCGGTGCATGCCGCAGGTGTTGTTATTGCACCCGGAGATGTCAGCGACTATGTTCCTCTGTATAAAACGACCAAGTCGAACAACATGAGTGTTGATGTCGTTTCGCAATACAGCATGAAAGAATTGGAAAGTGCAGGATTGCTTAAAATGGACTTTCTCGGTTTGAGAACTCTTTCCGTAATCGAAAATTCATTGGAAATGATTGAAAAAAATCATGACATGAAAATAGATATTGACGATATTGATTTCAACGACCAAAGAGTTTATGACATGATTGGCAAAGGTTTGACCCTTGCAGTATTTCAGTTTGAATCTCCCGGAATGCAGGATTACCTGACTCAGCTGAAACCAAAAAATCTCGAAGAACTTACAGCTATGAATGCACTCTATCGCCCTGGACCGATGAATCACATTCCTGAATTTATTGCACGAAAGAACGGAACAATGCCGATTGAATACCTGCATCCAATTATGGAGAAATCCCTTAAGAAAACTTATGGAGTTATTGTCTATCAGGAGCAGGTAATGCAGCTTGCGAGAGATATAGCCGGTTTTTCTCTTGGCGGAGCAGATATTTTGAGAAAAGCAATCGGCAAAAAAGACATTAAAATAATGGATGACCAAAAGGCAAAGTTCATCAAGGGTGCAGAAGTACATAATATTAGCGAAAAACTTGCTAATGAAATTTGGGAGTTGATTCACAAATTTGCACAATACGGTTTCAATAAATCACATTCATTAGCTTATTCCTACCTTGCTTTCCAGACGGCTTGGTTAAAGCGGTACTATCCAGCAGAATTTTTGGCAGCTACTATGTCTTCCGAAATTGACGACCAGGAAAAAATTGTTGCCTTAATAGACGAAGCAAAGAAATTCAATATCGAAGTATCAGCTCCTGACATAAATCAGTCAATTGCATCCTTCAGAGCAGTTGGCAATAAAATCTTCTTCGGATTGGCAGCGATTAAAAATGTCGGCACAGGTGCTGTTGATATGATTGTAAAAGCAAGACAGGATAAACCTTTCAAATCACTCTTCGATTTTGCCTCGCGAATAGATACGAGATTAGCCAACAAAAAAGCTTTCGAAGCATTGGTTTGTGCAGGTGCTTTCGATTCGCTCAAAGCAGGTACAAGAGCCGAACTCTTTGCCTCTATTGAAATCGCTCTCGAATATGCACGTTCGTTCGATGATTCGGCAAGTTTAAGCATGGACAGCTTGTTCGGCACTAATGCAAAGCATATCATTACCGAACCAAAGCTCGTTGATGCACGTTATTGGACGGATAAGGAAACACTTGAAAAAGAAAAAGAGTTTCTTGGATTTTATATAAGCGGACACCCCTTAAACCGTTATAAGCCATATATTGATTCAATGTCATCTTTTAATCTGGGTACGAAAGCAGAAGATTTGACTGCCGGTACAAGCATAAAGACCTGTGGTATAATTTCCGATATGAAGATTAAATACGACCGCAGAGAACAACAATATGCCATTGTAACGATAGAAGACTTTACCGGAAAAGCCGAATGTGTTTTATGGAGCAAAACTTATAATACTTATGGAATGTATCTGTCAAAAGACAGTGTCGTTATGGTTATTGGCAAAGCGGACTTTCGCGGGGATAGATTAAACATCATAGTTGATGAACTTTATTCAATTGAAAAAGCCGCTGAAATTTTTGGCAAGGGATATAACATATGGATGGACCTTGAAGATACTTACTTAAACCAAATTACAGAACTATATAAACTTTGCAATTCACCTGATGCAAAAATGTCATTATGCTTTCATATCAACGACAATAAAAATTCATTGAAGAAGTACTATATAGCTGATGATGTTAATATTTCTTTGAATACCGGTGTTGTAAACGCACTTATTGACATTTTCGGTAAGGACAGAGTTAGAATCTTAGTCAATTAGCTTTTATTTGGTACACAAATCAGTCGTTGGAAATAAAGTGAAATATTGCGTATTTTTGTAATTTATTAATTAATTACATTGGATATTTAATGATTAAGAGTTTGTTTTCCTGGATAATAGCAATTGTCATATCCTTGCTGGTAGTTTGGATGTTTTGGACATTGTTTTTTCCTTTGGTAGAATTTTTCACGGCAGTTGCCATCAATGTAGTTATGTTTGCAATAATAATTTTCTTTGTGGCAATTCCAATTTATATGGTAGTAAGAAAGAAATTAATTAAATAATAACCGGAGTAATGATGAAAAAAATAATTCTTACCTTAATACTAATAACCCTTGGCTTAAGGATTAATTGCTTTTCGCAGGAAAGAACTTTGCCGGAGGTCAATCCAAATCCTGCAACAATCGATATGGCACGGATGCTGGGAAAAGATGTTTTCGAGATAAATGGAGTTCCTTATTTGCAACCTACTGTTGAAGTTGTTAATGCCACTTCAAATTCGAGATTTTATAATAAGGCATTTGTTCCCTCAAAGGTTGACAAACCATATTTCAAAGTAGGCATTCATGGTATGTATGGAGTAGTACCCGAAGAAAAAAAGACTTATTCACCGCAACTACCCAATGAGGAATTTTCAGAAAAAAACCTAGAATTTGACCCAATTACAGGAAAGTTTAAATATGGTCGAATTTACTATTCCATATTACCAACTCCTAAGATTGATAGTGTATCAATAAGTGATCCATACGGTTTGTTTTATACTGCTTTGAGAGGCATGTTTTATAACGGACTCAAAGATGGCAGTTTAAAGACACCACAATTTGCACCAACTTCTCTCGGTCATGGTAAAGTAAGTTTTGAACTGCCGCCCGATACATTAAAAAAATTATTGCAAAACCTTACAATCATGGGTTATAAAATCTATGATTATTTACCAAAGGAAATTCAGGATTCACTCACAAATATGCTTAAATCATTTCCGGCATTTTTCAATCTGCCGGAAGGAGGAAATTTGAATTATATTTTTGCAATGGTTCCACAAATAGAAATTGGCTCTCTTTATGGAACTGAATTATTATTAAGATTCATACCCCCGGTTGACATGGGTAAAATCATTGGCGAGTTTGCTTTCTGGGGTGTAGGATTGAAGCATAGTATTTCGCAGTATTTCAATGAAGGCGATGAACCAAATCAAAGATATTTCGACATGGCGGCTCAGATAGTTTATCAGGGAACCTCCTTAAAAAATGACATTGGAGTAACCAATACAAAACTTGAAGCAAATGCGACAATGCTCGATTTTAATATACAGGTAAGCAAGTATTTCGAGGACATAATTGACGTTTACTCGGGTTTCTCATATTCATTCATAGAAATAAGTTCAAAGTATGTTTACTATATTCCAATCGAAATTCAATGGCAACTCGGTCTGATTGATAAATACAGCTACACTGAACCAAACTTCAAGCCGACAAAACCCGGAGATTTACCCGATACTCAATACAATCATCCCGGAGATAGCGCCCCGCAAACAGCTAATGTTAAGCTTAGCGACAAAGCGATTAAGTGGAATATAGGTCTTTCAAGGGACATAGGTCCCGTTACAATTTTCGTGGATTATACTTTAAGTAAAATTAACATGCTTACTGGTGGTATCGTATATAATTTTTAAAATAAATTAAACAGGAATTTTATGGCATTTATTATTGATGGTAAAATTATTTCAGCAGAAATTAAAGAAGAACTAAAAGTTAAAACTAAGAAACTGATTGATGAGAAAGGTATTCAACCCGGACTTGCAGTGTTGCTTATAGGAGATAATACTGCTTCTCAATCCTATGTGAACTCAAAAGAGAAATTCTCTCAGGAACTCGGGTATAAATCCATTGTCCTTCGGAAAGCCGCTGATATTACCGAGCAGGAAGTTTTAGATATCGTTAAGGAATGGAACAATGACCCGACTATTCATGGTATCCTTGTGCAATTACCCTTGCCGAAACACATAAACGAGAACAAAGTAATCATGTCTATTTCGCCATTGAAAGACGTTGACGGTTTTCATCCCGAAAGCTTTGGGCGGCTTGTTATCGGTCTTCCCGGATTTGTATCCTGTACACCTGCCGGTATAATGGAAATGCTGAAAAGAAGCAATATTAAAGTCAAAGGAAAACATGTCGTAGTGGTTGGACGCAGTAATATAGTCGGCAAACCGATTGCCAACCTGCTTTATCAGAAAAATCCCGATGCAAATGCAGTCGTTACAATCTGCCATACCGGTGCTGATGACCTAAAAAAATACGTAAAGCAGGCAGATGTACTGGTCGCCGCAGTCGGAGTTCCCGAACTGATTAAAGGAGAAGATGTCAAAGAAGGAGTTGTTGTAATTGACGTAGGTATAAATCGTGTTGATGACCCGTCAAAGCCGAAAGGATATAGAATTACAGGAGACGTTCATTTTGAGTCCGTAAAGGAAAAAGCATCGGCAATCACTCCAGTTCCCGGCGGTGTCGGGCTTATGACTGTTGCAATGTTAATGAAGAATACGTATTTATCGGCATCAGGTGAATTATTCGGATGAGAAAGAAAGATTCAAAAGTTCAGTTCCTTTACGAGGATGATGATATTGTAATAATATCCAAACCTGCGGGAGTTTATACCATTCCTGACAGGTACGACCGGACTGCATTTAATTTAGCCGATTTATTAAAAAAGAAATACGGGAAAATATATACAGTACACCGGTTAGATAGAGATACAAGCGGTATTATGGTATTTGCAAAAACTGCCGAAGCACACCGTGACTTGAACCAACAATTCTTAGAGCAGAAAGTCAATAAAATTTATCATATTATTATTGCAGGTGTCTTAAGGCAGGATGAACTCGATGTTGATATTCCCATAAGCGAAAATCCCGGGAAAAAAGGACTTTCAATGCCCACTGCAAGAGGAAAAGCTTCGCTTACAAAATTGAAGGTATTGGAAAGATTCAGAATGGCTACTTTTTGCGAATGCAACCTCGTTACGGGCAGACACCATCAGATAAGAGTGCATTGCTCGGCAATAGGTTATCCTTTGCTCGTTGATGAACACTATGGACATAATACTGAATTTTTACTTTCATCAATCAAAAGAAGATACAATCTTAAAAAGAAAACCGAAGAGCAACCAGTTATTGACCGTATTACAATGCATGCCTACGAATTGGGATTCACTCATCCGGGAACAAAAGATAATATCAGTTTCAAAAGCGAATACCCACGCGACTTCGCGGCGCTTTTACAGGTATTAAGAAAGTATTCTGCCTTGCCTGATTATTCAGTCCACAGAGTGTCATCCAATACTTAAATAAAAATTTAAATCGTCATTCTGAGCGAAACGAAGAATCTAATAATTTTTATATATGTAATCAGACTCTTCACTACGTTCAGAGTGACGAATGAAGTTATTACTGTTTAATTTTACAAACCGTGATGAGTAACTTTAAATCTCACCTCAGAATCTAAATCAATGCCACAAAGACCGAAACAGCTATTAACAAATCCGTAATCAAAACCACTAAAACATTTTGTCCCATAGCCGGAACTATTGCTTCAAAATTGTTGCCGGATTTAATCGCTGTTACTGTTGCCTTGATTGCTATCGGCAATGTGAGCAATGCAATAAAGAGCCAAAATGAACTGATTTCGACCAACGGCAGTATAAATATAATCGTATAAGTTGCCAAAATTCCAAATGCGTATAAATACGAAGCCCCTTTCAATCCCAATTTTATAACCAAATGGTTCCTTCCTCCTTGTTTGTCTGCCTCAGCATCGGGAAACTCATTAAGAAATAAAAGCAATGCTGTAAGTATTCCCGGAGGTATGGAAATCAGCCAAACTTCCTTCGGAATTACAGCACTCCAAGCCATTTCAGGAGTAGCTGTCATTGCCACGTATGTACCGAGTACGACAAATGTACCCAATGTTAACCCTGCAAAAAATTCACCGAGAAGTATTTTTGCCAGAAAATTTGTATAGAACACCGTTGCAAAAGCACCCATCACAATAAACACAACCAAAACCGGATGTGCCACAACAACAAAATATATTCCTATGATTAATCCGATTAGTAATGTTGTTATTGCCGCAGTCAAAACACTTTTTGGTTTGGTATGTCCTTCTGTCAGCATACCGCTTCCACCGCTGAATGGATTTCGCTTTGTATTGAAATCTATTTTCGTATGAAAATCGGAATATTCATTGAACAAATTTACCGATGAATGGGCTGAAATCACACCGAGAAACAGCAAAACTGCATATAATGTATTAAATCCTTCTGCCGAAGGATATTTGAGTGAGTAAGCAACACCTATCAGCACCAGCACTACTGCAAGCAGTAGGAACGGCGCACGAAATTGTTGCATCCAGATTTGAAAAGTTTTCATAAAAGAACCTCTATATTATTTTGAATGATTACCTATTATAAGTAATGCAATTTAAAAAAAAATTGAAGATTTATCATTAAGCATTTTTTGCTTTTGTTATTATTTTTTTTCGTAAATTTTAACTTTCTGATTCTGCTTTTTAAAAGCAATAGTATTAAAGGTTAATGAAACTTTAAAGAACAAATAACTGATTTTATTAATAAATACATTATAAAATACTGGATATAAACGATGATAAAATACTTGATATATATCTTAATTCTCATTAACACATTGAATTTAAGTGCATTCGACATCAAAGGCATTGTTTCCGACAAAGAGACAAATGAACCCTTGAGAGCCGTAACAATCAAACTCAATGGCACTGCTTACGGAGCATTTTCCGATGCCAATGGTGAATTTATCATTCGCAGAGTCCCCGCAGGTGCTTATACAATCATATTCAAAATGATAGGATACGAGTCCTTAAAAATGAAAATTGATATTCCTCAGGATAGCGGTAAAGTTTCAGTTATTAAACTCTCAGGAAAATCTTTGAGGACTAATGAAGTAGTTGTTTCAGCGAATAAAAGAGTTCAGCAGGTTCAGGAAGTCCCCGTTTCTGTTTCAACAATTGACCTTACAAGTTTAACCAATAAAAACATTACAGACATTGACAAAGCTCTCGAATATATTCCCGGAGTAAAAATGAACGGCGACCATGTCAGCATACGTGGTTCATCGGGCTTTGCTTTTGGTGTCGGCTCAAAGGTTGCGTATCTTCTCGATGGTTTTCCTTTGCTGTCAGGTGACCAGGGTGATTTGAAATTCGACCTCGTCCCCGTATTCAATATTGAAAGAATCGAAGTTGTCAAGGGTGCAGGTTCTGCACTTTATGGGACAGGTGCTTTGGGTGGTGTTATCAATGTCATTACCGAAGAACCAAAGGAAAAAGCATCGCTGAAAACAAAACTATATTCGGGAATTTATACTAAACCAAAATATGACGAATGGATTTACAGCAATAATTACTCGTTTAACAGCGGTATTGATTTGTCTTATTCACAAAAGTTCGGAATCCTTGGAGTGCTTGTCTCAGGCAGGTATTTGAATGACGAAAGCTACAGACAATTCGATAAAAGAACCAATATTAATTTATTTACAAAACTTAAATTTGATTTTTCCGACAAAAATAAATTCACTCTCTCTACATCCTATGCCGCAAACGACAGAGATGACTGGGTCTATTGGCGAAGTCTTGACAGTGCTACGATTCCACCTTCAGGAACTGATATGAGCGCAAAGATATTTTCAGACAAATTAATTGCTACCGGATTATATGAACATTTCTATGAAAACGGAGATTTCCTTATTATAAGAACCGGATTGTATCAAACATATTTCGAAAATACTCTCGACAAATCCAATCCTGATTACAGAACATCAACAGCAATTTCTAACAGCAACGAACTTCAGCTGAATAACCGCTTAACAGATGATTTATTTCTCACATCAGGAATTAACTATGTTTACAACACTGTTGAGGCAAATGTTTACAGTAATAATACTCAGGTAAGTACAGCAGTTTATTCACAGGCAGAATACAAAGTCATGGAGCCACTGATTGTAACCCTTGGTGGAAGATTTGATTACGAAAAGACCACAGGCAGTAATGAAAATTATGAGATTTCACCTAAGCTGGGTGTTCTTTACAAAAGTCCATGGGATGCTAACTTAAGAGCATCACTCGGAAAGGGCTTCCGAACTGCAACAATTGCAGAAAAATTTGCAAAAATAAACTATGGTCCGTTTAAAGTTATTCAAAATCCCGACATCTCTCCGGAAACCAGTTGGTCTTATGAAATCGGTTTTAATAAAGATTTTAAATTATTAAATCAGTTATTCATTTTTGATATCTCCGCATTTCAAAATGACATGAATAATATGATTGAAGCCGAGTTCGTTGGTGCATCAATACAGTTCAACAATATTTCGAAAGCAAGAATTCAGGGATTGGAAATAGATATGAAATCCATGCTTTTCGATTTCATCGGCTTTCAAACTTCGCTTACTTTGATTAATCCAAAAGACCTAACTCCTAAAGCTGAAGTGGAAACTTTGAAATACCGTTCAAAAATACTGTGGTATTCAGGTATAAGCATTCCATTTGGATTATTGGATTTCGAGATGGATTACAGATTCCTCAGCCGTTCAGACGAAGTTGACGAAATGTTGGAAAGATTCGTACCTGATGCAGGTGCAAGAGTCAACGCACACATTGCAGATGCAAGGTTGATTTTTCATCTGAAGGACATAACCGGATATGATATGAATATAGTGCTGAATGCAAATAACTTATTTGATTATTATTACAGCATGTACCCCGGCAATCTTGCACCGACAAGGAACATAACACTTCAACTCGATGCAAGGTTCTGATAGTTGACAGTGAGAGAAAGGAACAGGGAGCATGTTAATTGATAATTGACAATAGATAATTGATAATGAATAAATAGCCACGAGTTTTAACTCGTGGATAGATAAGATTCTTCGAATATTTGGACTTTTGTCCAAAGAGAACTGTTGAATATTAAGTATTGAGTGATTTTTTAAATTAACTTTTAGCTTTTGCTAACATCTAACTTTTAATATCTTATAGCTGAAAAACAATTGATTGAAAATATTAAATTTGCTTTCAGCTTTAAGCTATTAGCTTTTAAAATAATTTTAAAATAAAATAAATTACATTTTGCATCAACTTCGTAATTTCGTTCACCTTGTTCTTTGAAAAATACTCAGTCCACTATTTTTTAACGGATAACAGATAACGGATAACGGAAAACGAAAACCCAAAAAATCGGTGCAATTGATGCAAATTCATTTTTAATTAGTTCTAACCGCAATCAAGTAAAAGACTTGCATAATGCACGATTTTCACCATAATTCACCGTTTTGCACTCCCAACAATGCAAAAATGCAAAATTCAACAACTTTTTGAAAATTAAAATTGTAAAATTGAAAATTCTTATGGCTTTCTGCTTTCAGCTTTTAACTATAAGCTGTTTGAAAATTCTTCTAACTCCTGACTTCTGTCTTAAGCTTTCAGCTTTAAGCTATAAGCTTTTTTCTAACATCTAACAACTAACTTCTAAAAAAAACAAATTGATTTTAAATTTTAAATTGGTATTTTTAAATTTTAATTGATAATAATTAGAGTAAAAACATGAAAGATACAATATACATGCTCCACGGCATGTGGGGTGGCGGCTGGATTTGGGAAAACTTTAAAAGTTTTTTCACTGAAAAAGGATATCTTTGCTTCAATCCGAATTTACCGTTTCACGAATTTAAAAATAATGAAAATCCACACGCATCGTTGGGTAAACTAAGTATAAATGATTACGTAGAATTTCTAAAAAAGGATATTTCAAAACTTGAAAAGCCCCCAATTATTTTCGGACATTCCATGGGAGGAATACTTGCTCAGATATTAGCTTCTATGGGTTCTGCAAAAGCGACTGTTTTATTCAATCCCGCACCTCCGCAGGGAATAAGCTCATTTTCCTTTTCGGCTTTACGATGTATGAAACTTGTCTTCTTTAAATCATTATTCGGCAAACCTCATCTTATCAAATTTAATAGTATGAAATATTCCGCTTTTAACAAAATCGAAAAAGAAAGACACTCGGAATTTTACAATCATTTATCCTATGATTCTTCCCGGGCATTTCTCGAAATGGCAATTCCAAATCTATCGAAAAATAATATCATGAAAATTGACGAAAAGAAAGTAAAATGTCCGATGCTGGTCATTGGTTCGAAACACGATAAAACTTTTCCTTCATCAATTGTTAAAAAGATAGCACAAAAATATCCCACTGCAGAGTATAAAGAGTTCCATGATAATGCCCATTGGATAATAGTTGAAAAGAATTGGCGGGATGTAGCGGATTATTCGGAAAAATGGATTTCAAAAATAAAATAGTCTAAAGTCCAAAGTTTACAAGTTCATTGAAAATGACTCAATTATTTTTTGAAATAAATATGTAAATAAAACATCATTAGTGAAAAGTTGTGAAGTTAGAAAGTTTAATAAATATGAAAACGAAAATAGCAAAAGATTTTTACTGGGAAATGTCACATCGCCTGCCATTTCATAAAGGACCTTGCAGGAATATTCACGGACATTCATACAAAATTCGGGTCGAACTTACAGGTAAACCCGATAGCGATGGTATTGTCCTCGATTATTATGATTTAAAAATTCTGATGCTTCCGGTAATCGAGCAACTCGACCATGCCTTTGTTGTTGATACTAACGATTCGGTTATGATTAACTTCCTGAAGGAAAACGACATGAAATATCATATTATCGAAAAAACAACAACTGCCGAAAATCTTGCAGAATATATTTTCTCGGAAGTCAGGAATCAAATTACAAAAAAGTACAATAATATTTCAGAACTCACAATTCGCCTATTCGAAACAGATGATGTTTATGCGGAGGTTCAGGGTGAAATATAAATTATAAATTGTATAATATTTGAATCAAATTCAACTTGGAATATAAATTATTAAGAAATATTGCAAAAAGATTTTCTGCTTCGGGCAACAACAGAAGATTTCTGAACTTTGCAAGAATGGTTGCTTTTATTAGTGTAATTCTCGGCAGTATGGCATTAATTATTTCTCTGTCTGTTTTGGATGGTTTTGAAAATGCACTCAAAAGCAATGCCGTTAAATTCACCTCACACATCAAACTCAAGGCATTCGACAGCAAACCAATTGAAAATTATCCTGTGGTAATGAAAAAAATAAAAGACGGGAATCAGGAAATTGTCAAAATAGCACCGGTTATCGAAAAAGAAAGTCTTGTTAGCACAAAATCTTATGTCGAGGGTATAGTCGTTCGCGGCACTCTTCCCAAGTATGATATCACAGATTTAAAAAAGAATATCATCGAGGGAAAGTTCGCATTTTCTTCGGAAAGTTCCAATGAAATAATAATTGGAAAACGACTGGCAAATAAACTCAATGTAAACATTAGCGATGAAATCGTTGTTTATGCTTTGCAGGGCGAGGAGCTAACACAAATGCTTACACCTGAAATCGAGAAATTCAAAGTTACCGGCATATATGAAACAGGAATGGTTCAGTATGACGATATATTTGCTTACATACCATTTAAAAAAGCTTTAGTTCTGTATAACCAATCAGAAAACTCTGCGACATCCTTCGATATGATATTGAAAGACATAAATCAGGCAAAAATCGTATCTGAAAGATTGAACAAACAACTTGGATACCCTTACTATGCTTTTTCCGTTTTTGATTTGCACAATGCTATGTTTGCATGGATAGAACTGCAGAAAGCACCCATACCTTTGGTTTTAGGGCTTATCAGCATAGTAGCCGTTCTCAATATTATAACAATTTTACTCATAACGGTTGTAGAAAAGACTCACTCAATCGGAATACTGAGTGCCTTAGGTATGAGCAAGAAAAATATAATAAAAATCTTCATACTTCAAGGAGTAAGCATAGGTATAGTCGGAACGCTAATCGGTTGTGCAATGGGATTAGCATTCGGGCTAGTTCAACAACAGTTTGGCATTATCTCACTCGAAGGAGAAATTTACTTTCTCGACAAACTACCAGTCCACTTTGAAGCATGGCATTTTGCAGTAGTAATTCTAACAGCTACTCTACTTTCATTTTTAGCGACACTGATTCCATCGTTTATTGCTTCATCAATAAAACCAATAAAAGCATTACGATTTAAGTAAGTTCACCCGATAACAATGCTACCAGATTACCATGTTATTCCTGAGGCATATCGGGATACGGCTCCGGCTGGAAGTCCAACAACTCGATTTCAAATATAATAACTTTGTTGCCGGGGATATCATCCATACCACGGTCACCGAAAGCCAACTCTGATGGAGCATAAAGTATCCATTTGGAGCCAATTTTCATCAATGGAATTGATTGAAGCCAGGCAAGAAGTAGTCCCTCTTTCAATTGAGCCATAATCGGCTTTTTTTCTTTGTATGTGTTGTTGATTTCCCTTCCGTTCAAAGCTGTTGCAACGGCATGAATTTTAATATAGTCACCGGGTTTCGGAGAACTGCCGCTTCCATTTTTTACAACCTTATATTGCAAACCGCTGGGCAAAGTAATAACTCCGTTTTCAAGTTTATTTTTTGCTAAAAAGTCAAAAGCTTCCTTTTGAGCTTCATCCGCATTTTTTTTCTCTTTCATTTTTGCATTCTTTTGCCTTTGAAAGAGAAGTTTTTGCATCGTATCATTCACTTGTTCAAATTGTTCTTTTTTCAGTTTTACCTTGTTAGCAAGCACATCTTTTATTCCCTGAACAAGATAATCATAATTAACATCATATAAAGAATCTCTTAAAAAATTGTTGCCCATTGTGTTGCCTACCATATAGCTGAATTTATCAATCAGCTTTTCCGGATTCGGCAAAGTGTCTTTGGGATTATCATTATAACTTTTTCGGCTTTCCTGGCAGGAGTATAAACCCGACACCAATACTAATATAGCTGTGAGTAACAAACTTTTTATCAAATATCTGGAATTATTATTGTTTATCATTTTTTATTACCATCTGTTAAATTTTACATACTTTTTAAAAACCTTGGAAATACCCTATTTACTCATATAACCTGTTAAAATATTAATTAGACTATTGTCCGTCGGAAAAGGTGCATTCATCATCGCAATTTTACCATCTTTATCAACTATAAAAGCAAAAGGAATCGAATTAATCATGTAGTCAATTGCTACTTTGTTTGCAAACAAACCCTCAGAATAAAGCTGTATTCCGGTTAAAGTGTCAGCTTCGACTATTCTCTTCCATTTTTCCTGTGCATCTTCTTCCATCGCAACAGAAATAAATGAAATATTGGGATTCCGCAAATTGTAAATCTGAATTTGATTTAAGAACTTTGCCATCTCTCTGCTCGGTTCGTACTGAGTACTCCAAAAATAACAATACACAGTCTTCCCCTTGAAATCCTTAAGCGAAATCGGAGCATTAAATAAATTCGGCAATGTGAAATCAGGCGCAGGAAGCCCCTTCATCAGCGACAATCTTTTTTTGTATAGCTTCTCTATACCGTGCAGATAATTCTTGTTTTTAACAGATACCTTAAATTCATCCAATAATTGATTTATCACACCCATCATTCTTTCATCAAAAGCCATCACAAGCAAATCATTCAGACAAAGAGACATTGCTATATCTGCCGATTCACCGAAAAATTTTTGCTTGGCTATGTGAAATTTTGCTGTTTCCCTGTTTTGTGCTGTCGGCTCCACACCTTTTTGAACCTCTGAGATATGCCACTCCCATATCAAACTTTCAAGATATTGCGACAGAAATAAACTTAGGTAAGGTTCAATAATATTCAATTCCTTCAGGAATGAGTAATAATTATCAGGGATAATCTTTGTATTCCAATTATCCGGTTTATAGAAAAAGTGCCTCAAAGTCCAGTCAATTCTTATGTAAGCCCAATCAAAATTTATATTTGAAATCTCATTTCTGTTGACTATATCAGGAACCGAGTCCTTAAAGAAATAATTCTTATAATAATCGAGCATCTCATCATGTCTCTTGTCTGCCCATTCAATAAATGCCTGAGCATCACTGTTGTTCAAATGGTCAAAAAAGTCCTGGTCCTTCTTGTATTGTTCCTTAATATTTTTTACAAAGCTATTCGCTTTTGCCGACTTCCCTTCATAAGTTACATTTACATCCTCCGAGTTTGTATTATCAATCGAAATTTTCAATTCATCGTTAGGGTATAGGTAAAGTCTGTCAATCAATACGTTATCCCTTTTTGTGCGTAACTGAAATACTTCAGGTTGCTTCAAATCGAATTGAATTTCAAATATAAAGTCCTTGTTGATTTTACTACCTGCAACTGTTTCATATTCATAATTAAAATCATAAGGATTGTCCCTTACAATCAGTACCTCGTCAGGTGGTACATCAATATGAATAACAACTTTTGTAGTATTTTCGGAAACAGGTGAAAATTTCTCGCAAGATAACAAGAAAACAAATAAAAGTAAGCTAATAATATATTTCATAATCCCTCAACAAAACAAATAATCACTAAAACTCTATAAGTTATTAAAATCATAAATCTTAAATTTCAAAATGCCGGATTTATGAAAAAAATGCATCAAAGAAATCTTTATAACTCCAAAGCCATACTTCAAACTTCTTTGGAAATTAATTGACGATGCATCCGCAAAATATTTTGTTGGGCAAGTGATTTCCGCTATATTAAAACCTGACATAAATATTTGTGAAATCATTTGGTTGTCGAAAATAAAGTCATCAGAATTACCTTCAAATTTTATCTTGCTTAAAACTTCAGCAGAAAAAGCCCTGTATCCCGTATGATATTCCGACAACTTTTCACCTATCATAAGATTTTGAAAAAGAGTTAAAAAACGATTTGCTATGTACTTGTATTTAGGCATTCCACCTCTCAATGCACCCCTGCCCAATATCCTTGAGCCCAATACCACAGGGTAAACTCCGTTCGCTATTAGATATGCCATAGAATGAATTAAATTTGGCGTGTACTGATAATCAGGATGAAGCATTATCACAATATCTGCCTTAAGCTCAAGTGCTTTTCTGTAACAGCTCTTTTGGTTCCCGCCATATCCTAAATTCTCTTCATGTTTAATGATATGTTTAATCCCCAAATGTCTTGCAAGTTCGCTTGTATTGTCGTAACTCGCATCATCTACAAGAACAACTTCATCCACTATATCAAAAGGAATTTCCCGGTACGTTTGCTCCAATGTCTTACCCGCATTGTATGCAGGTAGCACCACCACCAATTTTTTCCCGTTAATCATTTTTCCCTACAAACTTTAAAAACTCAAAACTTAAAACAAAAACTTTCCTTCTCCCTTTTCCTTTTTCCTTTCTCCAACTGCTGACTGAAGACTGTCAACTGACGACATAACTCAAAACTTAAAACTTTTTTACTTGAACCATTAGCTCAATAATTCCTTTCGGCACCAAATCTTCAATAAATAAAAACTTATAACCCAATGCCATTAAAATCTTTCTGACAAGCTCTGACCCTCCACCGGTAATAATTATCTTCGAATTTTTAAATTCAGGAACCTGTAGTTTAACCATTTCAATTATTTCCTTAATCGCACCGCAAACCCCATAAATAACACCGTTACCGATTGCTGTTTTCGTATCTGTAGCCGAAATGTTTGCAGCTACGGATAATTCTACCAAATCCAGTGCTGATGCTTCCGTTGCCAATGATTTCATCTGAGTATAAGGTCCAGGAAAAATAACTCCCCCTAAGCATCTTTTCCGCTCGTCAAGTAAGTTTATGGTGATTGCAGTACCTATATCCACAGTTATAACCGGAGGCTTTGTGCTTACCAATGCTCCTAATAATCCCAGTTTCCTGTCATTCCCCATACCCGTTACCAGAGTGAAATCAATAGAATTTTGCACATCAAGTAAAGAGTTACAATCAACATAATTCAAATTCAATTTATTCAGAAGTTCCGTCAATTTCAGTTTTGCTTTATTATTAACAGAACTAATACCGATTCTTATATTTTTATTCTCAAAGTTTTTAAAAAAGTTTTTAATGTTAATTATTGACATCGGCTCAATTTCAAATTTATTAATTCCTTCTGAATGCAATACCTTTATTCGGCTGTTACCAATGTCAACGGCAATCAAATCTTCATGTTCTTTTTTCATCAAACACCTTAATCCCCAATAACCCTCAACTCTTAAAAATTACAACTAAAACACGGAATCACTTGAACACAATAGAACTACAATACTAAATTACTAAATTACTAAATCACTTAAAAGTTTAACACTCAAAACTTAAAACTACTCTCTGTCCTTACTAATAGCATTTTGAATTTCTAAAAGCATCTGGTCAGAAATTTGCGAAACTGCTTCAGAAAAAGCCGCAGCTATTGTTTCTACAGAATTGTTCTTTCTTGGAGATTTAACAGTAAAAACCTTATTTATTAATATTGTTTTATCAGTTGATAACGGAACTTTTTTAACCAGACTAATTCTTACAGCAATATATACATAATTTGTTGCTTTGCTTCCATTTGAATTATGTGCGACCATATCAATCAACTGACCTTCCAAAATATAATCAGGTACCAATATGCTTGCCGGTTTGACAACACCACCTGTAAATACACGAAGGTCGTTATATCTCGTTACGATAAAATCCGTAACCAAATCTGCTGCATTAGCAATCCATCTGTGGTAATAATAGACCTGAACCTTGTTGTCTTCCCATATACCAAGAAAATGGTCGTTGTCAATTCCTTCGCTGACAGAAAAATTCCTTATCTGCAAAGTCCCTTCGATTGTACCTGCACCGATGTTCTGTAAGTTTCCACCTTGCTGCTCCAATCGGTAATAATGTATTTCAGGGTATTCCTCCCTAAACGAAATGCAGGAACTCATTATTAAGCTCAAGAACAGAACAAGGCTGTAAATGCTAATACGCTCAATCCTATAACGATATCTTCCGTTCATACTGTTTCCTTAACTTTACCACTCTAACAACTTATTAAACTTATGAAACTCATTAAAATCATTGAACTAAAAAATTCTGCTTGTTCATAAACAATAAATTCTTAAATTTCAGTATAATAAAAAGTGAAATTACTAAAAAATTCTCATGCAATAAATAAATATTATAAAATGTTCTATTTTTTTTCAGACGTACATCTTGGACTTTATAGCCGAAAGGAAAATCTTGAACGCGAAGATTTGCTCCTTCGCTTCCTGAAAGCAATTGAAAAAGACTGCGAAACCCTTATAATTGTCGGCGACTTGTTCGATTACTGGTTCGAATACAAATTCGTTGTACCGAAGTATTTCTACAGAGTCTTAACGGTGTTAAAAGAACTTCGGCTTAAAGGTATTAAAATAGAATATCTGATGGGAAATCACGATTTTGGTCATAAAACATTCTTCAGAGAAGAATTGGATATAATAGTTCACAAAAAGGACATTCAAAGGCAATTCGGTAATAAAAAATTCTATATTACTCATGGCGACGGTAAAAATTATCGTGATACCGGCTACAAAATTCTCAAGAAAATCCTCAGAAATCCATTTGCTCAATGGCTCTATGGACTGCTACACCCCGATATTGGAATTGGGCTTGCAACAAAATCATCGAAGAAAAGCAGAAAATATACAGCAAAAAAGCAATGGGGAGAAGGAGACGGATTTGAAGACTTTGCAAAAAAACAATTTTCAAATGGCTATGATATCGTTATAGTCGGACATCGCCACAAAGCTACTTTCAAACAATTTCCAAATGGAACATTTATTGATTTGGGAAGCTGGCTTGGAGAAAATCCCACATTTGCATCTTTTGACGGCAATGAAATCCAATTGCGTTCAGTAAAAGAATTCCTTGAACAAAATCCATAACTAACCAACAACTTTACGAACTTTACAAACTAAGGTTACTCATTAACAACCGTTGTCTCTATATTAATTCTTACGGTTCGGCAGTAAAATCTTCCTTCGGGCAAAGTGTTATTGTAGAGCAAATTATCCTGACCTTCGCCAATAATTTGTGCATTGGGAATATTCAAATGTTCAGCAACTGCTTCAGCTCGCTTCTGAGAGATTTTTCGGTTAAATGCCTCCTGACCTATAATGTCGGTATGCCCTGTTATAATGACTTTTGAATCCGGAGTAAGACGATTTTTAATATAATCGAGAACTTTAGTATGCTCCTTTCTCAAAGTGTACTTCCCGAAATCAAAAAGAATTAAACTATAATACTCATATTCCCTGTCGTATTTCCTCTCGATTTTCTTTCTTTCTACTGTCATTTGCTCCACAGGCAATTGCTTAACAGTTGAACTTTCTATTTGACCGAAATTATCCACGACCAGCAAACCATAGGAAATATAACCACCCTTTTTAGGTGCATCCAAACCTTCCGAACTTATTTCCCATTCCAAAGTTTTTGGCACTGAACCTTTCGCGGAGTACTCTTTCAATATCGTACCATTTTGTCTGATAGTCAGTTTCCATGACCTTATTTCTGTTTTTGACTTGACATCATTATAAAACCTGATTGTTGTTTTCGCAACAGTCCTTGTAGTATCCTCAACAATAACCGGCTCGATAATTTTAATATTCTCGGAAATAATCTCAACACGTCTGTTTTCTTCCTGCCCTACAATTTCATCTTTCACTGACGGCTGTTTCGGAAGATTTCTCGCTTCAACTTCAATCTGTGCAGGATTTATACCCCAAATATCTACCAGATAATTCCTGACCGCTAAAGCCCTCTTTTCGGAAAGTTCTTTGTTGCCTTTCTCAAAACCGACATCAGAGTTAGTACCTACAAGAGTTACTTTTGCCGATTGGTCATTTCTCAATCTCAAGCCCGTTATATTTAATATATGATAATAAGTTTCAAGTCCTGTTAGTTTTTGCAATTCCCCGACATGAAATTTATCTGTTTCCTTTTTTGTCAATTTAATGTATCGCTTCGGTATTTCTGAAGAATTGTCGTCAAAAAATAAATAATTCAGCAAAGGGCTCATGTAATGAGTAACAAAATCCTCGATTTTAATATCTATATCACCGCTTACTGTGTTGCTGCTGTCTATTTGTGCCGCAGTTACATTTACAAAAATTTCCGATGGCTTTGCAACAGTAGGATACTTTGGCAAAGGTGCTTCCAAAGGTGCTTCAGGTGGAGGCGGCGGAGGAGGTGGTTCCATATACTTAACCGAAACACCAAATCTGAATGAATGCACATGCCAACCCGAATTTGCAGCCACAGGTGTCAGTAAATATGAATAAAATACTTCCGGAGCAAGAAACAAAGAGCTGTCCTGATTCATTCTGAGTTGATACTGTCCACCTAATGAAAAAGACAAAAGCATACTCGATGCTTCTTTAAAATCACCTTTTTTTCCATTTCTTGTTCTGCTTCTGTTGGTTTCGTCAAAAAAGCCGTAATTCGGTTTTAATATTTTTTCTATGTAATCATATTCCTGACTTGTATAAAATCCTAAATCAAATCCACCCAAAGCAAATAAATTATCCATTATTTTATAATAGCCGAGTGGTTGTAACACAATTGCGCCCAACCAGGTTTCAAGGTGGTATTCGAAAACTCCGTCAACAGGTTCAAAATCATCAATAGCCGGATTGTAAACTGATGCCCTGAAACTTTGCTCCTGGCTTAGCACTCCGCTATAATCAAATATCCCTAAACGAAGGTTTAATCCCCAAAGCTCATCTATCTGATATTCATAAAAACCGCCAAAACTGAATCCCGAACCTGCTCCTCCCATATCACTGATACAGCATGAAGGTATATCCGGCAATTCAGAAAAATCGGATGTGTGTAAGTTAATTCCATAATGAGTAAATAAGCCAAATTTAGGTTTTATTTCAGGTGTTTCTTCTTCCTGACAAAAAACCGAAATATATGCTGAAAGTAAAATTAAAAGCACTGAAAAAGTGCCTGGCTTCATTAATTCCCCCTATACCGATTAAAATATCAACAAAAATACTGATTTTTATTGATACTTTAAAAATTAGACTATTTTTTAACACATAAAAAAATTATACATGGATTTCTTAAATACAATTTAAAATCATAGAAACATCGTTGCGAAATCTTTGTAAAAAAATTTAAAAAAATAAATCAATCATTGAAATTAACTATTTTATTAAAAAAAACAATGGTATGAAAATTAATCCTCTTTTTTTCTTCCAACTAAATATCCAATTATCAAACCCAATCCACCAAAAATAAATACCATTGAAAAATAAAGTGGTATTGAATTATTTTGAGTATAAATATATTTGTTTGATATATAAATTTGTCTGTGGAAAGTACTATACATAGTAGCTTCAACAACCATCCCTACGATTATACCTAAACCAACTCCTACACTTAGAAAGCCCAATCGAAAAAACAGTCCTTTGAAATCAAATTTTCTTTTTGTGTCTAATATAGTTAAGTCAAATTCGGTGCCTTTTTCTATTATTGCCATACGTTCTCTATTACGGGCAGTAATATAAAGGTAAAATATACCGAATATTACTAAAAATAGTACTATTGGAATTAATGCTTCCATATATCCTCCTTGTTAATAAATTATTGTTTCGTATTTTTGACGCATGATTTTCGAATCGGTTACAAAAAAAAATAATTGTAACCAAAATTTATTTCCAGCGTCAAATACTATTATGGTGGAAAAAGATGATATTGTATTAATAAAAAAAATATTAGCAGGTGATATAAACGCATTTACTGATATTGTTAACCGATATAAACGCAAGGGTTTTAATCTTGCTTATAGAATTTGCCGAAATCGTGAAAACTCAGAAGAAATTCTTCAAGATGTTTTTTTAAATATTTATTTAAATTTGGATAAATTTAAATTTTCCGGTAAATTTTCGACATGGTTTTATCGTATTGTCTATAATCAATCCATATCATATATTCGAAAGACAAAGAACTTAGATTATTCAATATTCGAACCAGATGGAAGTATTGATTCAATTGATGAAGAAAAAAGCATTGTTGATAAATTAACAAATTCGGAGTCCGTAATTTATTTAGAACAAGCATTAGGAGAACTAATTCCCGAAGATAACGCTCTTTTACATTTATATTATTATGATGGTAGGAAAATCCCGGAAATTTCTGTTATAACAAGGTTGTCCGAATCAGTAATTAAAATACGGCTGTTCAGAGCGAGAAAAAAACTTTTAACAATATTAAAACGTTTATTAAACAAAGAATTTATTGAATTTTATGGATAAAACAGAAAAAATATTGAAGCAATTGTTTAAGTCAGCTCCTTTACCTGAACTTAATGCTGATTTTACTTCATCTGTTGTTGAAGAAACAAGATTACTTTACAAACCCAAAGTTGTGGCTTACAAACCACTGATTAATCCATTTGTTTTATGGATTGTGTTAATGATTCCAGCATTAATTATTATTACATTAATCATCGGTGGCAAAACTGTTAATATTGAATTTCCTAACTTTTTAACCAAACTTGAGTTCATTGACAGTATTAAACTATTTTCCAATAATTATCTGATAATAGCTTATTCTCTTTTAATCCTTTTATGGTTTTATATTGATTTCAAATTAATAAATTATAAAAATGTAAAAAAATTATAAAATAAGAATTATTATATTAACATTATTTGGTAATTATTAAGGATAATATTCAATTATACTTATTTTTATTATATTTTAAAAAAATGTAATATTCATAAAAATCCAAATTATTATTTTTTAAAAAGTAATTATCTGATTAATTTTAATGTTTTAAATTTTACAATTGTGTTATTTTGATAGGAAAAACCATGTTTAAGTTTTGTTCGACAACTCTACTAATAATATTATTATTAAGTTCAAATTGCTTTACTCAGTCACCGAAAAGAGACAAAGGAAAATTTTCAGTTCCGAAAAATGAATTTTGGGAAGAAATAAAAGAATCCGTCGAGGAATTTGAATCCCCTAAAGAAGACGAAACAAAAACATTCAAAATGGATCTTTCAAATTACAATTTGCCAAAATCCTCAGATGAATTCATTCAGTTTTGGCATAATGAACCTGTGTCCCAAGGTTGGTCGGGTATGTGCTGGAATTTTTGCACGACATCGCTTTTCGAATCTGAAATCAACAGAATGTCAGGAAAAAAAATAAAGCTATCGGAACTTTACAATACTTACTGGGAATATGTCGAAAAAGCTCGTGGCTTCATCAGGGAAAGAGGCAGTTCCACTTTTGGTGAAGGTTCTCAATCCAATGCCCTAATCCGTTTGTGGAAAAAGTACGGTTGCGTACCTGCACAAGCTTATACAGGTATGAAAGAAGGTCAAAAACATCACGGGCATGAAAAAATGTACAATGAAATGCTTTCTTATCTGAATTCACTCAAACAAAATAACGCATGGAATGAAGAAATAGCTATTGAAACCATCAAATCAATATTAAATCATTATATCGGAATCCCGCCACAGGAATTTGAGTATGAAGGTAAGAAGATGACACCTGTTGAATTTTTAAAAAATGAAGCAAAGCTAAATCCCGATGATTATGTTGATATAATGTCATTGATGCAAGAGCCGTATTATCAAAAAGCTGAATATAAAGTACCCGACAACTGGTGGCATTCTAAAGAATACCACAATGTTCCCCTTGATGAATTCATGTCAGCTATAAAAAATGCAGTTAAAAAAGGATATTCTCTGGCTATCGGTGGCGATGTTTCCGAATCCGGTTATGATTCACATGCAGAAGTTGCAATGGTTCCAAGCTACGATATCCCTTCGGAATTTATAGATGAAAATTCACGTCAATTTCGTTTCAGCAATGGGACTACGACTGACGACCACGGTATTCATATTGTCGGCTATAAAGAACAGGATGGAAAATTCTGGTTTCTGATTAAAGATTCCGGAGCAGGTGCCAGAAACGGAAGCAATAAGGGATACTACTTTTATCACGAAGACTACATCAAACTCAAAATGATGAGCTTCATGGTTCACAGGTCTGCTGTTGAGGATTTGCTGAAAAAATTTAAAAAGTAAATAACAGGAATAATCAATCCATAATCTGTAAAATTAACAGATTCTTCGCTTCGCTCAGAATGACGAAATGTTTACACACCGATTCCATATTCTGAGATTTTTCTGTATAGCGTTCTTTCGCTTATTCCGAGTGTTTGAGACGCTTGCTTACGGTTGTTGTCGTGCTTGAGCAAAGCCATTTCTATTGCCTGCTTTTCCATTTTAGCCAGATTCAAATTTGTGTCATCAACTATTTCAGCTTGTTCCATCGGAGCTTTAATCGTATCCTCCAATTCCCTTTTTATCTGCTCCATATGTATGCTTAAGGAATGAATATATTGCTTGATGTCCGACATCTCTTTTTTTAATTCAAGCAAAGTTCGGAAAATCAATTCCAATTCCATGCTTTTAGCACTGAATTGCGGCTCTACTCTGACTAAAGATGATTCTTTAAGAATTGGCTCCTGACTGTGTGCCGGAAGTGCTTGTGGAATGTACTTTCTCAAAATATCGGCAGAGATATACGGAACTCTTTCGAGAGTAAGCAAAGTTTCAATCATGTTTTTCAATTCGCGTATATTCCCGTGCCATGGTAAGCTTTTCAGAATATTTACTGCATCTGAGGATATGCCTTTGTATTTCGCTCCCAACTTTTGAGAGACTTGATTGCCGAAATAATCGACAAGATACGGTATATCTTCAGTGTGTTCCCTTAAATTTGGAAGATATATATGCACTGATTTCAATCTGAAATACAAATCCTGTCGGAAATTACCGTTTGCCACCTCCTGCTCCAATTCTCTGTTTGTAGCCGCAACAACCCTTACATCAACCTTATGGACTGAAGATGAACCAAGTCGAGAGAATTCCCCGTTTTCCAAAATTCTGAGCAACTTAACCTGCGTTCCAACAGGCATTTCACCAATTTCATCGAGAAATATAGTCCCGCGATTCGCTGATTCAAAAAAACCTTTTCTTTGGTCAGTCGCTCCCGTAAATGCACCTTTCTCATGCCCGAATAACTCCGACTCGAGAAGAGTTTCGGGAATTGCTCCGCAGTTAACACTTACAAACGGGAATTTCTTTCTTTGACTTAAGCCGTGAATTGCATTGGCAAAAACTTCTTTGCCTGTTCCGGTACGACCTGTTATCAGAATGGTTAAATCGGTAGGAGCCGCCTGATAAAGACGACGCATTGCATCTTTAATCAAATCGGAATTTCCAATTATTCCGAATTTATCTCTTAACAACTCAAATATATTTTTTTCTTCGATTGAATCCATCACAAATCTTTTTTATTTTATTTGCAATTTAACCAATAAAGTTTAAATTTTTTCTATTTTCTATCTTCTATCTTCTTTTTTCTAAGACTCCATTCTTCCCAACCGCCATGATAAAGAAACGTTTGTTTAAATCCAAACTCAAACAGTATCTTCGCCAACTCATGGCTTAAGTCGCATTCACCCCCGTCGCAATAGACAATAAGAATTTTATCATGCGGCAATTCATTGACCCTGACAATTAAATCCTCCTGATTATCAGCTAATGGGAAAAGGTTTACAGCATTGCCGATATGTCCATCTGCAAATTGCTCAGGACTACGGGCATCAATAAACTGTACATCCTTTTTGTCCAGTAGTTTTACAATTTGTTCATACCCAACAACTTTATCGAAATATTTGTCCTTTGGCTCAGCACCGCCGAATAGCACTGAATCGGATACTGTTTTAATTTCAGCTTTTGCATGAACAAACGGTATTGATTTATCAGAAATCAAATTGTATATCACACCAAATACACTTGACAACACTACAATCCAAATAACTTCTTTATATATACTTTTCATTTTTTACTGTCTTTACTATTCATAATTAACGAATATGCCTCGTTTATTTCCTGTGTTTTCTTCTTTGCCAAATCCTTCAGTTCGTCACCAAAATTTTCCAACCTGTCCGGATGATATTCTTTAATTCTTTCGATATATGCTTTCTTTACATCCTCAGAGCTAACATTTTTATCAATCTTCAACACCTGAAAAGCCCTTATAACTGTCATTGTTATATTTTTATTATCTTTCTCTTCTTTTACTCTTTTTTCTTCTGACTTCTGACTTCCTGTTTCTTGATTCTTTCCTTCATTAGAACTATTCAATTCATCAATAATCCTTTTCAGTTCATCATCATCACGTTCCGAAAAAAAGTTCGCTGTTCTCCTTGAACTTCTGTTCGCTTTTGCTATATCAAATATTCTGTTAAAAATTTGACCCATAATATTTTAAAAATACTTATCAATTAATCTCATCACATCTTCCGCACTATCAACGAATTCCACTTGCAATGATTTTATTGTTCCATTCTCAATTTCATAACCCATTAATTCTGCGATACTTTTCCAGACATCACCAAAGCAAATTAGAAGTTTATTCTTTATAATATTCCTTTCTTTCATTGCCAAAATATAGGAAAATTCGAGTAAAGTTCCGGTACCACCTTGGAAAATAATATATGCATCAGAAATCTCGATTAATTTCCGCAGTCTTTCGTCATAAGTACCTGTAATTATCAAAGAATTAATGTACTTGTTCGGTTTTTTATCCGAAAAATAATTTGTAGCCACACCAATTCTTAAAACCTCCGAACCTGAGGCTCCCTTCAAAGCCGCTTCCATAACACCGTAATAAGCACCGGTAACTAAATCAAAATTTTTTTCAGCTAACAGTTTCCCAAGCGATTCTGCTTCTTTATAAATCCTGGAGTCAGCTAATACTTTTCCAGAACCAAAAATCCCAATAACTGCCATTCTTACCAACTACTTATTTTGTAAAAAAAATAATAGACGACATCTTTAAAATCTTGTTTTATCTTTGGATTTAGCTCAATAAGTTTCAATTAATTACTATTGAATTACAAAAAAATCAAATCAAAAAAAATAATTTCCTTAATTTAAACTCCTGATAATTGTAAAAAATTAAATTTCTTTTTCATTTAACAAAGAGGTTATATGCTGATTATTGCAGGACCATGTGTTGTAGAATCCAAAGAGATGCTGTTCCAAACTGCCGGAGAGCTTAAGCGAATTTGCAATAAACTCGGTTTTGAATTTATTTTTAAGTCATCTTACAAAAAGGCAAACAGGACAAGTCTCGATTCTTTTTCGGGTATTGGGGATGAAAAGGCATTGTCATATCTTAAAGAAGTTTCTGATAATTTATCTGTTCGGGTTATAACAGATGTACATAGCGTTGATGAAATTGAACTTGCCTGCAAATATGTTGATGCTATTCAAATTCCTGCTTTTCTTTCAAGGCAAACAGAATTATTGGTTGCTGCAGGAAAATCAGGAAAGATGGTTAATATTAAAAAAGGTCAGTTCATGGCTCCTGAGGATATGAAGAAAGCCGCTGACAAGGTTTCATCAACAGGAAATAAGAATGTTATGCTTACGGAAAGAGGTGTATCATTTGGTTATCATGACCTGGTCGTTGATTTCAGGGGATTGCTCATTATGAAGGAATTTGGCTATCCCGTTATCTATGATGCAACACATTCACTTCAGCAACCATCAATTGGTGAACAATCCGGTGGTTCGCCAAAATTCATTCCTGCATTAGCAAGAGCTGCTGTTGCTGTTGGTGTAGATGGTGTTTTCTTTGAGACACACCCAAATCCTTCAAAAGCAATGAGCGATTCAGCTACTCAACTGCCATTGGCACTGGCAGAAGATTTCCTGACTGATTTGAAGAAAATTTCTGATTTAAATTTTAAATTATAGAAACCATAACCGAAATTCAAAATGAAAAAAAATGACCATAAAAAATTTAGTATATTACTTAAAATTCTTGTAATTCTGCTTGCATTCCAATTCATTTCCTGCGATGATGCAAAAGTTATTCCTAAAAAAAATTTTGACAGTTCAACACTCGAAACCCAACCTGACCAGATAAGCTACGATACTGAAGTGATTTTTGTTGATTCTAACTTTACCAAAGCAATACTAAAAGCAAAAAGAGCAAGAGTATATCAGTCAAGAATGGAAACCCTGCTTGACGGCGATGTAAATGTTCAGTTCTTCAAAAGGCACTCAAGCAGAAAAGTAAGCTATCTGACCTCGGACAGTGCAAGAATTGACGACAGAACAAAAAATATGCTTGCTGGCGGACATGTAATTGTGATTTCCGACAGCACAAATACGAAACTCGAAACATCGCTTCTGGAATGGGACAACACAACACAAAAACTTTACTCAACGGAATTCGTAAGAGTTACTTCACCTTCGGAAACCATTCAGGGCTATGGTTTTGAATCAGACCAAAGTCTTTCGAATTACAAAATATTCCGTGTAAGCGGCGTACAAAAGGGAAAATAATTTTGACATAATTTCCAATGATTTCTTTAGTGAGCGGCAAACGTAGGAAGATAAAAGATCCAAACCAGTATAATTTTAAATATCAAATTAACAAACTTACCGCTAACTTCTAATAACTAATTTCTGGTTAACGAAGATAACTCCTCGGATTCAATCTGCTGCTTCCCGACCAAAGCTCGAAATGAAGGAATTCTCCTTCGACAGATTCGCCTGTTCTCCCGATTGAAGCACCTCTTTTCACTCTGTCTCCTTTTCTGACTGAAACAGACGAAAGATTTGCATAAACTGACCTCAAGCCATTACCATGATTCATGATGACAAGAGTTCCATAGCCGGGCAGCCAATGTACCATGGAAACTTCTCCTTCATCAATGTTCCTTACCACAGAACCTGTTGGAACAGCAATGTCAATACCCGGATTATCAAAGTATGTATCGGTTTCCTTGTTTTTCTGCTGACCGTAACCCCTCATGATTGTCCTTCCGTTGACGGGCCACTGGTATTGTCCGGCAGGGTTGACAGTTGCGGTTTGCGGTTGCGGTTGCGTCGCCGCCTTGGGATTTTGTACTTTAGGTATTGGTTTGTTTGTTTCCTTGCGGATTAACTCAGCAATGATACCCTTCATTTTTGAAGCACTTTGCATTTTTTGGTTTAGCTGTTGCTGTAAAACTTTAGTATCTTTCTTGATTTGGCTTAAAGCAACCTGGTCCTTATTAATTGTTTTAGCCAAAAAGTTTTGTTCTCTCCTTTTTGCACCTTTCAATGCTTCCTGAAAATCCGATTTGTTTCTAAGCTGACCTATTTCATTCGATACTTTTATACGCATTAAATCAATATTTTTTGCCTGTGTATCGAGATAATTCGTAAGCTTTGAATAATATATTTCATTCTTAATATCCCTGTCGAATGACTTTCTCGAAAAAATCACTTCGCTTTCTTCAGTTAACCCTTCAAGATAAACCTGCCTTGAAAGTTCGGCATATTCGAAAAGCAAAGTACTCAATTGATTACTTAATCCATAATAAACCGAATCCCTGACTGTTATCTGTCTTTGAAGTTCCCTCAACTGAGCTTCGAGCAGTACAAGAAGCCGGCTAACCTGAAGACTATTCTTTTGATTCTTTTGAATTGATTTTAATGTTGATTTTTCTTTTTTATTAAGGTTGTTGATTTTATTTTTTGTCTCGTTGATAGATTTATTCAGCTTGTCGAGTTCCTTCTGTTGTTTCTTAATATTGTTTGATGCAATATCTTCAGAACCTAAATCACAAGGTAAAATCATGATAAAGGCAATAAAAAAAATCAATATTCTAGCAACCCACTTCATTGTAAAATTTCCTCTTTAAAAAAGTATAAAGCAAAAAGTTAGACCCTACACCCTATACCCTACACCCAATACCCTAAACCCTAAATAAGGTCAGTTTTTACCCTTTTAATCGAAGCGCCAAGCGAAACCAGTTTTTTCTCGATTTCCTCGTAACCTCTGTCAATATGATATACCCTCAAAACCTCAGTGCTTCCTTCGGCAACTAATGCCGCAAGAATCAAAGATGCACTCGCCCTTAAGTCAGACGACATAACAGTAGCACCGCTAAGCTTCTTTCCCCCGTGAACTATCGCCGTGTTGTCAGCCATCTCGATATCAGCACCCAATCTTAATAATTCAGGTACATGTTTGAATCTGTCAGTATAAATTGAATCTGTAATTTTCGAAACACCGTTTGCTTTCAGCATCAGAGCCATCCATTGTGCCTGAACATCTGTGGGCATCCCCGGATAAACCGATGTCGTAATATCTACAGGATTTATCTCTCCGTTTGTTTCAATCAATATGTTGTTACCTGTTACATCAGTCGTACAACCGGCATCTTCCAATTTGGCAAGAACAGCAGTCAGATGATATGGATTAGTATTTTCCAGTTCAACCTTGCCTCCGGTCATTGCAGCTGCTATAAGAAATGTTGCGGCTTCGATTCTGTCGGAAATTACTTCTTCATCTACAGGATGCAGTTCGTCAACACCTTCGATTTCAAGTTGCGTCGTGCCGATTCCATCAATCTTCGCTCCCATTTTGACAAGCATCCTTGCAAGAGCAGTGATTTCCGGTTCGATTGCGGCATTTGTAAGCAAAGTGCTTCCATTTGCTAAAGTAGCCGCCATCAGTACATTTCCCGTTGCTCCAACGCTGGAAATATCAAAATGAAATTTTGCTCCCTTCAGCTTATCTGCCTTAGCAAAAATATATCCGCTTTCCATATTAATTTCAGCACCCAATTTTTCAAGTCCTTTCAGGTGCAAATCAATTGGTCTTGGTCCCCATGCACAACCACCCGGTAGTGATACTTTCGCCTGACCGTACCTTGCAATCAGTGGTCCAAGAACATAAAAGGATGCCCGCATTTTCTTGACATGTTCGTAAGGTGCTTCAAAACTTTTTATAGAGCCGGAATCCATAAAAAGCTCATTGCCGTTCAACTCACTGAAAATTCCCATAGAACCGAGAAGCCGCGACATAGTCCAAACATCGCGTAAATTAGGTGTATTTGAAAAGTTGTAAGTTCCCGGTGCGAGAATTGTTGCGGGCATAAGAGCCAAAGAAGCATTCTTGGCTCCGGATATTTTCACCCTGCCGCAAAGACGATAATTGCCTTCAATAACAAACTTATCCATATTTGATTTACTTTTTGTAAAAAATGCTGCAATGCAAATTAATATAAATTATTGAAAAATCAAATTATTTTGTTGAATAGTTGAGAGTTTTTGATGTTAGGAGTTGGCTCTAAGTTCAAAGGAAATCTAAAATTTTCAATTTAACATTCAGAATCAATTTACAACTCATAATATCAAAATTATGTAACCGCAATTTTAACAAAGTTTTCTCAAGTCCGTAGAATTGTACTTTTTCACGTTTTCGCTTTTTGCTTTGAGCTTTCTGCTTTGAGCTGTTTGCTAATCAATCAATGTAAAAATCCTCGACCAGCGAACCGAAACAATCTTGTCAATCAATTTCGAAAACGGCAGATTCGTATCCCAAGACCAGTAAACAATTATCGGTGTTCCTACGACATTCTCATAAGGAATGAATCCCCAATACCTGCTGTCATCGCTATTGTCGCGGTTGTCACCCATACCGAAACAATAATCCCTTTTGATTTTATATTTTGTTACTACCTTGCCGTCAATATAAATGTTTTGTCCAAACTTGCTGATTTCATGACCTTCTCGTTGAATAAAGACCAGCCACTCGAAATAATTATCAACCGTTAAATTAATAACATCTCCCTTTTTCGGTATTCTCAAAGGTCCGTAATTGTCACCTGAAAATCCTCTACCATAAGGAAATGTTCGTAAACTGTCATCATTCATTATTGGTCTTAAAAATTTCGAATGTTCAGGCAAGGCAATTTCTTTGCCATTGACGAAAACTCTTTTATTGATGATTTTCAATGTGTCTCCTGCCGTGGCAATGCAACGTTTCAGAAAATACTGAAATTCTGTTGGCTCGACTTCATCCCTGTTTCCGGGATAGATAAATACAATCACATCTCCTACTTTTGGGTCCTTGACACCGGGAAATTTATAATATGGTAATGGTATGTTGAAAAACGGTACAACCTGCGGTGTTGAAGGTCCATATACGAATTTATTTACGAACAGAAAATCTCCGGTCATTACTGTATTTTCCATGGACCCGGTCGGAACGACGAAACTTGCAATTGCAAGACCGTTGATAATCATTACTACAACGATTGCCCCGAGAATAGTCTTTATCCATGACATAGCAATTTCAGAAAAAGTTTCCGGTTTTTTCCTGCTTGCTTTTTTTGCCTTACGCCAATTCCAATATTTTCTGAATAAATTAACATCTTCAGTTTTTTCAATTGTTTTATCTGTCTTCGCCATCTGATTTCCTAATCTAAATTATTTTTTTACAAAATCTACTATCCAACAAACTTTACTACTTTACGTACTTTACAAACTTTACAAACTTTACAAACTTTACAAACTCAATCATCCAAACTCAAGACTGCAAGAAAAGCTTCCTGAGGAATTTCAATTTTTCCAACTTGTTTCATTCTTTTCTTGCCTGCTTTTTGTTTTTCGAGCAGTTTTCTTTTCCGTGTAATGTCTCCGCCGTAACATTTTGCAGTAACATCTTTTCTCAATGCTTTGACGTTTGTACGGGAAATAATTTTAGAACCGATTGCTGACTGAATCGCTACTTCATACATTTGTCTTGGAATAAGTTCCTTTAATTTCGAGCAAAGCTTTCTCCCCCAATCGAATGATTTTGTCCTGTGAACAATTGAAGACAAAGCATCAACCTTATCGCCATTTAATAAAATATCCAGTTTAACCAGGTCTTCGTTCCTGAATTCAATGAACTCATAATCGAGCGATGCGTATCCGCGGGAAACTGACTTTAACTTATCATAAAAATCAAAAACAACTTCCGAAAGCGGTAATTCAAACTTAATATCAACCCTATCCGGAGATAAAAAATTCTGATGCTTCAAAATTCCCCTGCGGTCAATACACAGTTTCATAATGGCTCCGATGTATTCCGGAGGAGTTAATATTTCCGCTTTGATAAACGGTTCCTGTACTTCATGCCCGGTGCCGCCTTCGGGCAACTGTGCAGGATTATCAATAAATGATTCCTCGCCTTTATTGTCAATCAAACGATACCTTACGTTTGGAACAGTCGTTACTATATTCTGGTCGAATTCACGCTCCAATCGCTCCTGAACAATCTCCATGTGTAGCAATCCGAGAAAACCGCATCTAAATCCAAATCCCAAAGCATTAGAAGTTTCCGGCTCGTAAGTTATAGCGGCATCATTCAAAACAAGCTTAGCTAAAGATTCTCTCAACGATTCATAATCTTCCGCATCCGAAGGATAAATACCGCTAAATACCATCGGCTTTACAACTTTAAATCCTGAAATAGCCGATTCGCATTGCCTTTGAAAATGTGTGATGGTATCACCAACTTTTGTGTCCTGCAAATTCCTTATGCTTGCTGTTAGGTAACCCACCTGACCTGCAGAAAGTTCCTTGGTTCTGTGACGCTTCATCAGCAAAATTCCAACTTCCTCGACTTCATAAGTCATGTTTGTCGCCATGAAAAGTATTTTATCCTTCTCTTTTATCACTCCGTCAAAAATTCTGAAATTAACAACGACACCTCGGTATGGGTCAAAGAGAGAATCGTAAATCAATGCTCTTAAAGGTTTTTCCGGGTCTCCTTTAGGAGCAGGAATTTTTTGTACGATGGCTTCCAAGACTTCGTGAACTCCCGTCCCCTGCTTCGCCGAAACATAATACAAATCATCTTCGTCGCAGCCTGTCAAATCCAAAATCTGATGCTTCACATTTTCCAAAGTTGTTACGGCACTTGGCAGGTCAATTTTATTTATAACAGGAATAATTTCCAGATTCGCTTCGAGCGCAAGATAAAAATTACTTATGGTCTGTGCTTCGACTCCCTGAGTAGCATCAACCACAAGCAATGCACCTTCGCAAGCCGCAAGAGACCTCGAAACCTCATAAGAAAAATCAACATGACCGGGAGTATCTATTAAATTCAAACTATATTGAACACCGTTTTTTGCTACATAATCCATCTGAATAGCATGAAGTTTAATAGTAATACCTCGCTCCTGTTCCAAAGGATTATCGTCAAGTATCTGAGCATTAATCATTTCACGCTCGGTTACTCTGCCAGTTAGCTCAAGCATTCGGTCAGCCAAAGTTGACTTGCCATGGTCTATATGAGCAATGATGCAAAAATTACGAATGTCATTCATCTAATTAAAAAGCAAAATTGAAATTCTACAAACTTCAAAAATACTAAAGGTTTAGCAGCTATGCAATTAATTTGGTATTTTCATCAATATACCTTAGATTATTGTCAACACAATTACACAACCAAATCCGAAAATGAATTAAAGAATCAAGAAAAAATTATAAATTCTTGTATGTATATTTGCAGGAAATACTTATATTTGTTCTAATAGATAGTCTTAAGTTTTATATGATTTGTAAATGCACAAGCAAAGAATATATATTGACACATCAGTAATCGGTGGATGCTTCGATGAAGAATTTGCCGAATGGTCAAATTTGTTATTTGATGAATTTAAAAAAGGCAATAAAATTGCTGTAATATCTGATACTACAATTAAAGAGATTGAAGAAGCTTCTGTACAAATTCAAAAAAAATTATGGGAAATACCTTCTGAGTTTTTAGAGATACTTCGCAAGACTGAAGATATTGAAGAATTAACCAATTATTACATTACAAATAATGCAATAAGTCAAAAGCACACAGCAGATGCTACTCACATTGCTTTCGCTACTATATTTCATGTAAATGTATTAGTCAGTTGGAATTTTAAACATATAGTAAATTTGAGAAGAATTTCATTATATAATTCAGTTAATTTGCAGTATAATTATCCAATTTTAGAAATTAGAACGCAAAGGGAGGTGTTAGAAAATGATTAAAAATTTTGATTGCGTCCAATTTCAAAGAGACATCAGAGAAAAACATTGGAAAGAATCCGGCGAGACTTTTGAAGGGTTAATGAAATATTTAGATGAAAAGATTAAAAACAGTAAATTATTAAAAGAATTACTTGAAAGGAAAGAAAAAGAAAAGCAGATAACAACTGCATAAATTATTGAAATATTTGCAAGCGTGGTCTTACTGCGTTCTTAGTCGAAAATCGTCAATTTTTAAATCTGAGAAATGAAGTAAAGGCACGCTCCGAGAAATCGGGGCGTTTTCCTTTATGTTTCTCAGATGGGTGTTTGACGATACCTCGACTAAGGGCATAAATATGAAAATGCCCTTTTTTTATTTATAAATTTATTGGAGGTTGATATGATATGCAAAGTTTGTGGTGATATATCGAATGATATTTCAAGATTCAGAGCACCAGATTTATGTAATCGCTGTTTTAAATATAACATTAGTAATGAAAATAAAAATGCTATTAAAGAAAGTTTTCCTGAGGAAAAATTAAATGAATGGAGGCAAAATACTATTCAAGATGATAATTTCAATAAATTCAATGAAGAACCACCGAAAAATATTAATATGTTTGCTTTAACTGATCGTCTTTTAGCTGGTTTCATACAGTTTGCTATTGGAATCATATTACTTAATTTAAAAATCGAAATAACAGGCTTTCTTTTTAAAGATAGTATCTCTCTATTTGATGATAATACTGGACCAAAAATATTTTATATTTTAATAATTCTTATAAGTAGTGGATTAATTATTAATGGAATTGTAAATATTTATTCAAATATTAAAAAATTGGCAATATCTTTACAAATTCTTAGTGGTAAAAAATGAAATTAGTAATTACAACATTAACTTTATTGGTTGTATCTATTATTGGCTATTATATTTATTATTACTATTACGATACCTTAACATTTTTGGAAATTACAGGTAAAAGCAGTAATTCAAATGTAAATTTCATAATAGATATCTTTGATTTTGATACTGGTATAACCAGATCAGAGTTAAATGAATTTAAATCGAAATTACCACATTATAGAGAAGAAATCTCTAATATTAACTCAATTTCTGATGAAAATCAATTTAATATGAAAAACCAACAATTCATTCAGGAAATTTCACAGGACTCGGTCATTAAAAAATTATGGGATAAAATATTTCCATTCAATCAAACTAATTTGAATAATTTTTCTGAATTTATTAAAAATATTGAATAATATTAATTGAAACTATAAATAGGTTGTAAGAGTTTCAAATAGTAATAAAAAAATATATAGGGGTTGATTATGCAAAATAGAATATTTATTTCAATTATAATTTTAATATCTGTGATATTAACATGTAGCACATTAAGCTGCAAAAAAAACAAGACAAGAAACATGTCCCCATTTAACCCGGATACAGTTAAAATTGGTAATCAAATATGGATGAAGAAAAATCTGAATATATTAAATTATTGTAATGGAGATCCAATAAAGTTAGTTTCATCAGAGGAAGAATGGGTAATGCAGAGTGGACCTGCTTGTTGTTATCCTGATTTTAATTCTTATAATGGAAATGATTATGGCCTCCTTTATAATTGGACTGCTGTAAATGATCCAAGAGGGTTAGCACCTAAAGGGTGGCATGTATCAACTGATGAAGAGTGGAAGGAATTAGAAATTTTTTTAGGTATGCAACCTGAATATGTTGATAGATTAGGTTCTGCTGGATGGGGAAATGCTGGAGGAGATGAAAATATTGGAGGAAAATTAAAAGAGAATGGTACAATCCATTGGCTGCAACCAAATTCAGGAGCTACAAATGAAAGTGGTTTTTCAGCTTTACCTGGTGGATTTTGTTATCCACCAGGATTTCGACCTATTTTTCATGATTTGCAAACAAGGGGGTATTATTGGACTTCTTCAAAGGACAAAGAACCATATCCTTGGCCAATTTGTAGATTACTATTCTTTGAAGGTCAGGCAATTTGCAGAAATAGGGAAGGACATGAAGGATCTGCAATGTCTGTTAGATTAATAAAGGATTAATTGATAATAAACAAATTGTGTTTTTCTCGTTCTGTAAGTTGTTCCACCTGATAGCTAAATTCTCTGTGTCTCTCTGTGTAATTGAATTCCATTATACATTTGAAATTCATAATAAAATTATTTGAATATCTTTGCGTTTAATAATCCATTGATAATTTAAGGTGAATATATGAATTACAAAGTTTTAATTTCTTATGACAGCGAATACAAGGGTTATTACGTTGATGTACCCGAGTTACCCGGTTGCATGAGTCAGGGTAAAACAATTGATGAAGCATTAATCAACATAAAGGATGCCATTAATGGTTGGATAACTGTCGAAAAGAAATTAGGGAGGTTCATCCCATCAGAACAAAGAGAAATGTTTCTTGGGGAAGTTTTTGTTTGACATGGGAACTTTATCAAACATTTCAGGTAAGAAAGCTGTTAAGATTTTCCAGAATTTCGGCTATCTGTTAGGGCATCAAACAGGAAGTCATATCATTATCTTTCACGATTTCAGACCTACATTATCAATCCCAAATCACAAAGAATTAGCACCAGGTTTACTAAGGTCATTGATTCGTAAAAGCGGTCTAACAGTTGAAGAGTTCATGCAGTATAAATAAATTCCCGTTCTCTCAGTTATTTCAACCGACAGCAGAAATCTCCTGTTCATATATTTGGGTTAATTGTCGGAACGTGGATTTATGGGATTTTTGGGAATACAGGGTTTCAATTCTCCTTTTATCCCTTTAATTATAAAAATCCCGGTTCAGGCATTTGCATTTTTACATGAAATAATTTAATCCCGCTGGGATATTGACCGTTTGTGTTTTCTTTGCTACCATAGTTCAATCCCTGACGGGATAAAAGGTAATTTTCAATTTTACAATTTTCAAACAATTTGTAATTCGTAATTTTTTATTCGTAATTGAATTTAATCCCTCCGGGATAGGAAAAAAATAGCAAAGAACATAAACCAACCAATTCAATCTTCCTTAAATTTTTTAAATATTGTTAATCAAAATATTTGCATAGATTTGCAATAATTATGTAATTTGTTATTTTGTATAAAAGTTATTTAAATATTAAAATGAAAAAAGCATTTATTACGGGAATTACAGGGCAGGATGGTTCTTATCTTGCAGAATTATTGATTTCAAAGGGCTACGAAGTTCACGGGATTATTCGCAGGGCAAGCACTTTCAATACCCACAGGATTGACCATATCTATATTGACCCACATGAATCCAAAGCAAAGCTGATTTTGCATTACGGCGATTTGTCCGACCCGGGTATCATTACTGAGCTTGTGTATAATATTCAGCCGGATGAAATATACCATCTCGGTGCTCAAAGCCATGTGCGTGTGTCCTTCGATTTACCGGAATATACCGGGAATATTTCAGGATTAGGTACGACCCGCTTGCTTGAGGCAATAAGAAGAAGCGGCATTAAGACGAGATATTATCAGGCATCAACGTCTGAGTTATTTGGTTCTTCGAAACCTCCGCAAAGCGAACTGACTCCTTTCAATCCGAGAAGTCCTTATGCTATATCCAAGCTTTATTCTTACTGGACTACTGTGAACTACCGTGAGGCATACAACATTTTTGCATGCAATGGAATTTTGTTTAACCACGAAAGCCCGAGACGAGGCGAAACATTCGTTACAAGAAAAATAACACGTGCTATTGCTCAATTGCTCGCTGGTAAACAAAAATGTATATATCTCGGTAATCTCGATGCAAAACGCGACTGGGGATTTGCTCCCGAGTTTGTTGAGGTAATGTGGCAAATGCTCCAGATTGACAAGCCCGAAGACTTTGTCATTGGTACAGGCAAGAGCTATTCCGTTAGGGATTTCCTGAATATTGCCTTTGGTTACTGCGGTATTGAAGTTGCATGGAAAGGTGCCGGAATAAAGGAAATCTGCACTGTTAAAAGTTCTAAGAACTCTGACCACTTAAAAAAAGGAGATGAGGTTGTTAAAATTGACCCGAAGTATTTCAGACCCACTGAGGTTGAACATCTTCAGGCGAATATATCAAAGGCGAAACACCTGCTTGGTTGGGAGCCAAAAGTAAAATTCGAAGAACTTGTAAAAATTATGCTCGATTACGATTTGCAAAGAGTTGGCTTGAAATCGCCGGGAGCAGGTATTAAGGCAGTGGAGAAAAAGGGTTTTGACTGGACAAGGCATGAGTATAAAGCAGTTTAAAGAGTTTGCGGTGTTAATTTATACGTCATCCTGAGCTTGTCGAAGGATGAATTAAGTTTAATGAGTTTAATGAGTTGAGGGTTAAAGTTGTGAATGGAAAGTTTATTATTTATTAAAACATTTCGTTTAATTTGAAAACAAAATTAATGAGGATTTTTATGGTACAATTTACTCCACAAAAAATGGACACAGCAATAGGGAAAATCGAAAAAGAAATAAAATTGATGCAGGAATACATAACTACATTGATAAATGGAGTTGTGACGTGGAATGAGAAGGTGGAGTGATGAAGATAATACTCAGCAGAAAAGGTTTTGATTCAAGTTATGGTGGTTATCCGAGTCCTATATTGCCGGACGGGAGATTGCTTTCTATGCCAATTCCGTTGAATAATAGTCTTTCTTATTCTGAAATCAGTTTCGACAAAAAGAAGTCATTGCTTGATTTAATGAAGGAACTTTATCCCTCAATATATAAACGTAGTAAAAAATTTAATCTGACGGAAAAATTAAATTGCCATCTTGACCCAGATTTGAATCATGATTCTTTAAAAAGGTCAAAGCACTGGAAACCTTTGTTCGGTCAGAGCGAAGGGGCTCAAAGCCATCTTGAAAAGCAAAATATTGTTGCTGGTGATTTATTCCTTTTCTTTGGTTTATTCAGGCATACTGAATTTATTAACGGAAAAATTATTTTCATTCCAAATTCAAAACCGATACATTGCATTTATGGATACCTTCAAATTGGTAAAATCCATAGGATAAATTCTACGGCTAAGAACCATGGTATCTCTGACTATCATCCCCATCTTGAGGAAAAGAACAAGGAAATTTCAAATAATACCATATATGAATCAATTGACAAGCTGTCTTTCAACAAAGGACTTTCCGGTGCAGGAATCTTTAAGTATTCATCCAAATTGGTATTGACAAAAAATGACTGCAAAACAAGTCAATGGGATTTGCCGAATATTTTCAGAAATATAAATATTTCCTACCATAACAACAGTAAAATTTATGGTTGGAAAAGAGACTATTTTCAATCTGCATACCGTGGGCAGGAATTTGTAATTGAAGAAACAAAGCAAATTGAAAATTGGGCAAAAATGCTAATCAATGAAGTTGTAAAAGTAAAGGGAATTTTTTCTGAAGATTAGAATTGTTATTTTAATTATTATTTGGGTTAAAGCCGGAACCTTTTTTGTATGTCTTAAAAGACGGAGTTAGTGTGTGAAACAAAAAAACACTCACTCCGTCCTTCAGGATGGAGGAAGATTCTAAAATAGAACCAAGACAGATAAAAATACAAAAAAATTAAAAAATTAATACAATGCACAAAAACGTTAAAATATTAATAGCAGGCTACAAAGGTTTGGTTGGCTCTTCGCTTGCAGAAAAACTAAAGGAGAAGGGCTATGATATCTTGCTCCTTGCCGACAAGGATGATATTGACTTCAGAAATCAAAATGAAGTTGAAGCTTTTTTTGAGAAGCACAAACCCGATGTCGTTTATCTTGCGGCGGCAAAAGTCGGCGGTATCCTTGCTAACGATACCTATAAAGCAGAATTCATATATGACAACTCTGCCATTTCTTTGAATATAATTAATTCAGCATACAAATCCGGTGTTAAAAAACTGCTGAATCTCGGTTCCTCATGTATTTATCCCAAAAATGCTTCGCAACCTTTGAAAGAAGATTATTTGCTCTCCGGACCTCTGGAGCCGACAAATGAACCTTATGCAATAGCAAAAATTCTGGCAATAAAGCTTTGCAGATATTACAATGAACAATACGGGACAAACTATATCTCGGTAATGCCGACTAATCTTTTTGGTGTCAGGGATAATTTCAATCTTGAAACATCGCATGTCCTACCGGCACTAATCAGAAAAACTCTTTTGGCAAAAGCTCTGATGAAAAATGATTTCAGTTTTATCAGAAAAAACATAGGAAGATTTAAACTCGGCTTTGGCATTGATGAAAAAATTACAGATGACAAGTCAATTTCTTTAGCTTTGGAGCAAATCGGAATATCTAATAAAAGCATAAATGTCTGGGGTTCGGGCAATGTCCGCAGAGAGTTTCTCGAAGCCACAGAACTTGCCGATGCTTGTATCTATCTCATGGAAAATTACTCAGCGAAAGAAATCGGTGAATTTGTGAATATCGGAACAGGTAAAGATATTTCAATCAAGGAACTCATTTTTTATATAAAAGATATTATCGAATATGAAGGTGAGTTCAATTTCGATACAACAAAACCCGAAGGAACAAGTCAAAAGCTATTGGATGTCAGTCGTCTGAAATCTCTTGGCTGGGAATCAAAATCCGGTTTGGAAGAAGGAATCAGAAAAGTTATTCAAAGTTTAGAATCATAAGCAATGAAATTAAGTATAATCACTGTTTGTAAAAATGCAGAACTAACGATAGAGAAAACAATATCGAGTGTTCTTAATCAGACATTCACAGATTATGAATATATAATCGTTGACGGAGCTTCGACTGACAAAACAATGGAAGTCGTTGAACGATACTCTGCCCAAATAAGCAAAATAATCTCTGAACCGGACAATGGAATCTATCAAGCAATGAACAAGGGAATATCATTAAGTGAAGGTGAATACTTAATGTTTTTGAATTCAGGAGATTATTTAGTGAATTCAAAATTATTGAATAAATTATTTGATTTGAATCTAAAAGAGGATATTGTGTATGGTGATACAATTGTTAAACTTAGAAACAGATTGTTGATTCGAAAAAACTCACCCCGAAATGTCACAAAACGTTATATGTTTTATGACACTATACCACATCCGGCGGCAATAATTAAGAAAAAGCTATTTATTCAATATGGTAATTACGATGTCAACTTTCTTTTAGCTGCTGATTTTGAATTTTTTTTAAGAGCTTTATTCAAATACAAATGTACAAAATCTCATCTCAATTTCCCTTTATGTGTTTTTAATTTAGATGGGATTAGTTCTGATTCAAAAAACAAAAAGAAGAACCATAATGAAAGAAATGAAGCATTAAAATTACATTTGACCAAATCTGAATTTAATACTTTAAGTTTTTTTAAGCCGCTATTCTTGATTTTTTTCAAATATCTCAGATATGCTTATTATATCTTAATGAGCAGATTTTATAAAAAATATTTAGGGCTTAACAATGAATAATAATCATACCTTTGTTATATTAGCTTATAAAAGTTCGGAGTATTTAGAGGAATGTTATAATGCATTAATTAACCAGACTATAAAAAGTAAAATCATTATGACAAGTTCCACACCTAACGATGGACAAATTGAATTTGCACAAAAAAGAAATATACCATTAATAATAAATCCAAACAGAAAAGGATTTGCAGATGATATGAATTTTGCTTATAAAAATGCTGAAACCGATTTTGTTACTTTGGTACACCAAGATGATTTTCTGTTACCCCAATATACGGAACTATGCTTGAAAGAAGCTTCAAAATATCCGGACTTTTTTATCATTTTTACCGATTACTTCGAATTATTAAATAAACAATTTTCAGATAAAAGTTTGAACATCAAAATTAAAAAATTCATGCTAAAAACTTTTTTTCCTTTTAAAAATAATTTAGAAAATCTAAAATTGAAAAAATTGTTATTATCTTTTGGTAATCCGATTATTCCCGCTTCAATATTCTTTAATAAAAAATTGATAGGTGAGTTTGAGTTTAAGAATGAATACAAAGTTAGTCCTGAATGGGAAGGTTTGATTAGATTGTCACAAAAAAATGGAAGATTTATTTATATCAATAAACCTATGTATGTTTATCGTTTACATGATTTGCAGATTACTTCAACTTTATTGATGGAAAGACAGAAAGAAGACGAGAAGGTCTTTAATTTACTATGGCCTAAGTCAATAGCAAAAATTTTTATGAAATATTATTCATATTGCTATAATCCTGTCAAAAAAGGTAAAGATGAAAAATGAAATTACACTAAATCAGTTTCTTCTTATTATTTTGTTTTATTTAATCAGAACCATTTTACCAGCATAACTTGTATCACCCATTATCAAACTGTAGTAATAAATCCCTGAATATAATTTGCTACAATCTAAACTAATGCTATAATCTCCAATTCCTCTCATTTCTTCTTTGCTTTCCATGATTTTCTTACCTAAAACATTGAAGAGATAAAATGATATTTGGCATGGATGTTTTAATTTGACATTTAAAGTCGTATAATCTGAAAACGGATTTGGTGTTACCGAAACTTGCTCTTCCTCATTGTCGGATTGTTTATCATTAACATCCAAGATATTTGAGGAATTAGTGCAGAATAACCAAGTTAAAATCTCATGCCTCTCATAAGCATTACCTGTAGCTGAAGTAAAACCAACCCAACCAAATTCACCCTTATCAAAACTAATCATTTGTGTAATATCAAATCCAGGAATGTTCATTATATCAGGGAGAAGAAATGCATCAGTTGTATCGAGATAAACTTTAAAAAAATTCTTTGGTTCATATTCAATTTTGCAGAAGAATGTTCTACCATCAGTAAATAATGTCATTATTGAATCATTTGTAATTAAATTAGATGGCAAAGAATGATTTGGACTATTTGGATTTGTTCCATTGCAAAAAATTGCGGCATGATTCTCATTTGGGTCATGTTTATTTTCGTCATTATCATCGGCATTTTTAAATGTATCGAATTCCACTACAATACTATTTTGGATATTCTTAAAACCGATTGAACCACCGGGAGAACCCATGGCTGTTTCTTTGTGATTCTGAATCACAAAACAAATTCCATCAGCACCTGGGTAAACTTCATGAGTATATTTGTTGGCACCTTCAGTTAATCGGAATGAAAATTCGCAAGTAAAGCCATCCTTCAAAGACAATTTATCGCTATACCACAAAGCCCCGGATTGCCAATAACCGGCATCCGTTAAAGCTATTGAATTATTTGCTATATTATGAGATGCATTATTTATAAAATTCAATTTGTTAATTGTATTGAAACCTTGTTGATAGTTGATTTTATTGTAGCATTGATCAAAATCAACCATGTATATATCATGGTTTTTATCTTTGATGGAAGTAAATGCTATTTTTTTTGAATCTGCAGACCAATATGGTGCATAATCGAAAGTAGTATCAGAAGTAATCCTTTTCATATCACTGCCATCTGGTTTCATAACCCAAATACTACTTAAACCTTGAGAATTTGAAGAGAAAACTATCCATTGTCCATCGGGAGACCAAACAGGATCTTCGTGAGTAACTCCTTTTTCACCGTCGGTAGTTAGTCTTGTAACTGTTCCACGTAGAATATCAATTTCATAAAAATCATTTTTACACTTGGAACAATTAGTTGTATCCATTAATATAGAGGCAACTATTTTTGTACCATCAGGAGAAATACATATTGGATGCCCTAAAATATGTATAATTCCTTTTGGGCTTGTTTGAAATACTTCAACTCCAGTAGAGACAGAATATTGTCCATTAAGTTTGTCCAATTCAATTGTCCTAATAAAATAATGCCCTAAGTCATATCCTAAAGAATTACTTTGCGATACCCAAGTTACTTTTTTACTAATAGGATTGTATATTGGATTTGATGTGCACGTTTGCCCTCCAACTTTCATTAATTGTCTGAAAAGACCTTCACTGCCACTTGGATTGTTTTTGAATAAAGGAAAAGTCTTAACATTATTAATATCGATTGTTAGAACTTCCCATAATCCATTAACTTCTAAAAAAATAATATTTTGTGCATCTTTTGTAAATCCTACCGTTGGAAAAACTGTACCACCTTCTTGCTTAATTACTCTGATTATTTCTTTCTCGTCATCCCCATTGATATTCATAGACCAAATACTACCGTTAATTACTCCCTTAGAAGTCGTTCTGTCTGAGAGAAAATAAATTCTTGAATTATCGGGACAAAAAGAAGGGTAAGCATCAAGTGATGGGTCATCGGTAAGTCTTACTAAATGACTTTGTGCAAGAGTTATATTAATTATAACAACATTGATAAATATCGATAACGCTAAAAGTTTAATTAACATTTTCCATCCTAACTATTTTTTATTATTAAATTAAGAAAAATATTTTATATTTAATAATATTTTTGTAAATTTTATTATTTTTTATCCAAATGACAAAATTTGAATTCACCGGCGTTGAGTTTGTTTCCTGTGATTATCCCGAAGCAATTAATTTAATGTTGGAGAGTTTAAATTCCTATGAACAACGAATTTTTTCGCACTTTAATCTTTATAATTTCTATCTGTTTAAACAAAATAGCGCTCGTTGGAAAATACCTGAAGACCGGAACACTTATTTTTTGGAAGGAATATATTTAAAAATTTCGCTGTTTTTCCGTTTTCACAGAATCCTTCCAGATATTAATGGTACCGATTTATCAATTGTTCTTTTACCGCAACTCCCAAAAAACAACAGCAAGGTATTTCTCATGGGTGCTGATGAAAATACAATTTTACTTGCAAAGGAAAATCTTATTGCAAATTACAACTTGAATATAGTAGGGTGGCATAACGGTTATTTTGATTTGGATTATGAAGCAAATCTAGTAGCTCAAATTAATTCTTCCTCAGCAGATATACTGATTTCGGGAATGGGATTTAAAAATGAAATGGAATTTCTTCAGAGAAATATTGCTCAATTAAAAGTGAAAATCATTTGGAATGTAGGTGGTCTATTCGACTTTGTATCCGGTAAGAAAAAAAGAGCTCCTGAAATTATACGCTATTTTGGCTTTGAATGGCTTTACAGACTAATACTCGAACCCAAAAAGAAATTATTCAGAAACCTATACCCGCCTTTTTGGTTTTTGGGAATATTATTGAAAACATACATTGTCAGGAATTTAAAAAGTGGAAAGTGAAATAAGAAATATATTTTCTGTTGATTTGGAAGATTGGTTTTTTACAGGCGATTATCCTGTAGATTCTGCTAAATTGAAGTATTATGAACAAAACCTTATCATTAATACGAGAATTATTTTGAAATTACTTAATGAATCCAAGAATACAGCTACCTTTTTTGTTCTGGGAAAAATCGCCGAATCTTTACCTGATTTAATTAATGAAATCCACTGTTCAGGTCATGAGATTGCTACACACGGCTATAGCCACAAAAAAATTTATACTATGACTGAGGAAGAATTTAATGAGGATTTAGATAAAACAATCAGTGCAATAACGAAGGTAACTAAAATCAAACCGTTCGGTTACAGAAGTCCTTATTTTCAAATTCAGCCATGGATTTTCAAAGTATTAAATAAATTTGGTGTCAAATATGATTCTTCCATGAATATCAGAGGTATGGGAGGGGAGTCGTATCGGCAGGATATATATTTGTCAGCAAATACTCAAAATATTATCGAATTTGAATTGGAAAATTATAATTTATTTGGTGTATCTATACCCATAAACGGTGGAGGATACTTCAGAGCTTATCCTTATGCGATCTTTAAAAAACTTTTTACGAAGTGTATAAATAAATATAATATGCGTATTTTTTATATACACCCTTGGGACTTAGGCAATTCTCTTGATAAAAAATTTGATAATAATATTAACCGATTCAAGAATTTTTATAATTCATCGTCCTCACTGAATAAATTGGAAAAGCTAATGGAGGATTATAATTTCGATTCCTTCAGGAAATTTTTGGAAGAAAAATAATTAACCAGATGTTCAGAGATTCTTATAAAACAGAGATAGAAACAGACATCAGAAGAACTTTGAATTATTTAAAAATCAGAAGGATTCTTGAATTTTTCATTATTCTCATATTCTCTCCCGTAATATTAATCCTGATGTTGTTTTTATCGGTTCTTATTGCCGCCGATAACAAAGGAAAAGTATTCTTCAGACAAACAAGAATAGGTCTTTATGAAAAAGAATTTAAAATATACAAATTTCAAACTTTCCAAAATAACGGCAAAAATAATTCAGCAAATAATGGAAATTCGGAAATTTCAAAAATCGGTTCTTTTCTTAGAAAACACCGGCTCGATGAGATTCCTCAGTTTATCAATCTTATTAAAGGAGAGCTTTGCTTGATTGGTCCAAGACCTGAAATAATCAATGAATATACAACATATAAAAACAGCATTGAAAATTATCCGCTTAGAAAATTAATTCCTCAGGGCATCACAGGATGGGCTCAGGTCAATCATCCCCATTCCGAAACAATCGAGGGAAATAAAATTAAATTGGGACATGATTTATTTTATATTAAGAATTTATCCCTTAAATTAGACCTTTTAATTATTTTAAAGACTGTTAATTACATATTTCGAGGTAGAATATAATTTCTAAAATATTTGACATGATAAAAAAGACAATGAGAACAATTTATATTACACTTATTCTATTGACTTTCTTCAACGGAACAGGCATTTCTAAAATATGGCTCGTAAGTCCGGATGGAGAATATAAATTTTGCAGTGAAGTAAGCAATCTGGTTTCCGATAATGATACGATTGAAATAAACAGCGGAGTTTATGAAAATGACAAACAGGTAACATGGACAAAAAACAATCTGCTAATCCGGGGTGTTGATAAGAGCAAGTCATGGGAAAATAATTTTCTCGAAAAAATTGCAAACAAACCAATTCTTAGAGCAGGAAGCATAATTGCTAATGACAATTCCAACGGTAAAGGTATATTTGTCATAAGAGGAAATAATACTACAGTCGAGAATATCGAATTTCAGAATGCAAAAGTGCAAAGCAGGAACGGTGCAGGCATTCGTCAGGAAGGTTCAAAACTGATTGTTCGGCATTGCGTTTTCAACGGTAATGAAATGGGAATACTCCAGGGCGGCTCCATACAAAATTGCTCAATACTTGTCGAGTTTTGTAAATTCACAAATTGTGGCAGTCCGGAAAATCCGGGCTTCCAGCACAACATATATATCAATCATATTGACACTCTCATTTTTAGATTCAATTATACTCACGATGCCATTGCTGAAGGACATGAATTCAAGAGCAGGGCAAATAACAATTTCATTTTATATAACAGAATTTCAAACTTCAATTCAGTTGACAGCAGGAATATTGATTTACCAAATGGAGGTACTGCTGTAATAGTCGGAAACATTATCGAACAAGGGGAAAATTCTGCAAATTCTAATATTATCGGTTTTGGATTGGAGGGCTTGGTTAATCCAGGACCCCATAACTTATGGATTTCCAGCAATACAATTGTGAATAAAAAAAGCAAGGGCAGTTTTGTGAATATCGCTTCAATAGACACTTTGTTCATGAAGAATAATATTTGTGTAGGTGCAAAGACTAGAGGATTTATTATCGGTACACCTGCTTTTCTCGACACATCGAATAATATTATTAACGACAATATTGACTATCCTCTTTTTGCAAATGTCAATGGAAACGATTATCATCTGACTGAAGAAAGTCCGGCAAATGATAGTGGTATTGATTTGGAATATTTAATTAAAGGAATTGGTCTGATTCCGCAATTCGTTTACAAAGACACTGCTGATTTTGAAGCAAGGTTCAGGGATGATAAAATTGATATTGGTGCTTATGAATATGTTTCGACAAATTCTGCAAAAGAAGATACTGAATCAGAGGAAGCTATTTTTTCAATAAAAATTTCAAGTAAAGATGATTTAATTTATTTCTCATTTGACTCTGAAATCAAACTAATTAATCTCGGTATATTTGATATATTAGGAAATCAAGTGTTTTCAAATTCATATCCAATGAATGACTTAATGAATACTATTGACTTATCGTCACTTAATTTGAAATCAGGGATATATTTTGCTATATTTTCTTCAAATAGCTTTACTAAGTGTAAGAAATTATTATTACTTAGATAAGAAATATAAATCATTAATATCAAATTACCATGGATTTTAAAATATTTGTATAATCGCAGAATGCTTTTAAATTCAAATAATTCATTAAAAATTTTAATATTTATGGTATTAATGCTAATTTTGTAATCTATACGAATTTAAATGACGGATTTTATATTTTTAAAGGAGAATTTATGTACTATAGGATTGCACTGTTATTAATCTTCGGATTGCTTCTTGGTACCATCGAGGCATGCTCAGAAAAAAACGGAAAGATTGATACTAAAGTTGAACTTAAAACTCAATGGGACTCCGTAGCTTATGCGATTGGAGTAAATTTGGGCAATAATTTAAAAAACGATTCGGTTATGCTTGACCCTAATATCATTGCAGCTGCAATGTATGGAGCAATGCACGATGAAAAACCTTTGCTTGACCAAAAGCAAATGGAAGAAGTCATGAGGACTTTTCAGACTGACCTTCAGGCAAAACAGCAGGAACGCTTCATGAAAGACATGGATAAGAATAAAGCAGCAGGTGAAAAATTCCTAGCCGAAAATAAAAATAAGCCGGGTGTTAAAACAACTGCTAGCGGTCTTCAATATAAGATAATTAAAGAAGGTACAGGTAAACAGCCAACTGCTGAAAGTAAAGTTAAGGTACATTATCATGGTACTCTTTTGGACGGCAAGGTATTCGATAGCTCCGTGGAAAGAGGCGAACCAATTGATTTTACATTAAATCAGGTCATCCCCGGATGGTCAGAAGGTTTGCAGTTAATGAAAGAAGGAGCCAAGTATATACTTTATATTCCTGATTCATTGGCTTATGGTCCCCGTGGTGCTCCACCGCAAATCGGACCGAACTCTACAATAATTTTCGAAGTTGAACTTTTAGAAGTTAAGTAGATATACAATTAACTATTGAAAATATTAATTGATGGTAATTGTAAGAAAATATGGTAATGCAACTCTTCGGTCGCTGTTTCTAAGCGGCTGGATAGTTGCATTTTTTATTATCGTTTTCAGCTTGTTCTCTTGCGATACTGAACCTCCTGTTGTTCCTCCCGGACCTGATGTTGTCGGATTTAAAGCTACAGGTGATGTTAATGTTGATTATATCTCAAAAAAAGGATTTATCAGCATCTTAAGTGGTTCAGTCAAAATGTTCCAATTCAGTTCAGATGCGACTATTAACAAAGAACATTTTGCTTTCATAATATCTGTTTTCAGAAAAAGCGAAACTGATACTACAAGAAATTTTATTATCTGTGACCCCCAATTTACTTCAGGTAAAGAAAACTATGCAATGGTTTCTTTGATTACAAAATACTTAGACAAGCAAAATCAAAAAGTAATTTATGCTCAAGACGGTATGGTATCTTTCAGCAAAATGTCAATTGGCGGTGCAGAAACAACCATAAAAGGAGTATTTTATTTCAACGCATCTAAGGTAATCGGTAGCGATACAATAAGAGTTACTGTTACTGACGGCTGGTTCGATTATACAAGAAGTTTTTAGTATATTCTCATTTCTACTACTTCACAACAGAATTTAACTTCTCAATTCTCCGTCTCTTTCTGGATATGGAGGCAATGGCAAAGAATCCGGTATCCCCATTAACGGGAAATCTTTTCTGAGAGGGTACAATGGTTCTCCTGATTCGGGGTCGTTAAAATCTTCAGGCATGTAAAATCTTCTTAAGCTGGGATGTCCGCTGAATTTAATGCCATACATATCAAAAGTTTCCCTTTCGTACCAATTGGCACTTTCCCAAACAGATGTTACGCTTGGACATTCCGGTTCATTTTCGGCGACAGGAACTTTGAGCCGGATTTTACAATTGTTCGGATGTGAATGAAGAAAGTAAACAACTTCAAATCTGGGTTTCTTTTTTGTGTACCAGTCAATCGCCGTAACGTCAGTAAGCATATCAAATCTTGTTGCTTCATTTTCCTTTAGCTCTTTAGCTGTTGCAATTAATTTGTCTTTTGGAACAATAAAAGAAATTTGTTCCCTGTACTCATAAATTTCTGCTTCAGGGCAAACTGACTTAACTATGTTAAAAATTTTTTCTTTATCCGGTGCCATAATCTTAACTCAAAAAATACAATTTACTTATATATAAATTTTTAATTTACGAAAAAATTGAATTATAAATAAATGAATTTTCTGAAATCGGAAACATTCTTGAAATATCTTTTATTATTATAAAATTATTATTTAATTTTATATTGAACAAATATATTTATTTCAGGAGATAGTATTATGTCTGAAAAACGAATTTCTGACCTTTGGCTCAAAGAAGACTGGTGGGCTATATGGCTTGCTTTGGGCATTATCCTTATTGCAATGATTTTCTTTTTTATGGGAAGCACAATCGAGCCGATTGCTGTCAAACCTCCTACATGGGACTCAGTTTCTGTTCTCTTTGAACATTTGGGACAAAGCTGGTATTGGTACATTGCCCAATTTATCATGTGGATGATAATATTTTCAATCAGTACTAAAATAATGGGCTTCAAAACAAAAGAATATTTTTACGGCTTTTTGATTTTATTTATCCTCTCCACGATAATTCTCATTTTTTCTTCATGGAGATATGCAAAGGATTACAATCTGGAAGCGCCTCTCGTAGCTTTGCTATTGGGTTTGATACTCGGTAACTTGGCAAAGCTTCCGAAATGGCTCGACACTTCATTAAGGACTGAGTATTATATCAAAACCGGCATAATTCTTTTAGGAGCAACACTACCTTTTACACTAATAATCAAAGCAGGACCTATTGCTTTTTTGCAGGCAACAATAGTTTCGGTTACAACTTTCATGGTTATTTACTGGATAGGGACAAGATATTTCAATCTCGATAAAAGATTTTGCTCTGTTATGGGTGCCGGTGGTTCGGTTTGCGGTGTGTCTGCCTCAATAGCTGTTGGTGGAGCTGTTAATGCAGATAAAGACGGAATATCTATCAGCATTTCCCTTGTAACAATCTGGGCAATCATCATGATATTCTTCCTTCCGATAATATCGAAAATACTTGGGCTCGATGCAGGGGTTGCTGGTGCCTGGATTGGCAACTCTGAGTTTGCCGATGCCGCCGGATTTGCCGCCGCTCAGGCAATCGGTGACGAAAAGGCAATCAGAGCTTTCACTTTGATGAAAGTAATCGGTAGAGATATCTGGATTGGCATCTGGTCATTTATACTGGCAATCATCGCAGTAGTCGTATGGGATAAAAAAGAATCATCGCAAAGCAAGGTGTCTGCAATGGAAATATGGTGGCGGTTTCCTAAGTTTGTCATCGGCTTTTTCATTGCTTCAGTAGCAATTACGCTTGTATCAGCCGGCTACATGACAGTTGATTCATTAGACAAAGAATTTGTAAAGAATTTAATCGAGCCAATTAAAACATTAAGAACATGGACTTTCATATTCACATTTCTTTGCATTGGTTTGACGACAAGATTTAAAGAGCTCACGAAATTCGGCTGGCAGCCGCTTGCGGCATTCACAGCAGGTGTAATTGTCAATGTGATATTAGGGTATGTCCTGTCGAATCATGTTTTCGTGCAATACTGGACGGAAGTAATTAAGTAGAGTTTTTGAGAATTTATTATTGAACTGTTTGCTATTAGTTAATAGTAAAAAAGTAAAAAAAGAGAAGTTGACATTAGACAGAATGAAATTTCAAGCAAAGTTTTGAATGTCTGAACATGGATTTTTAGGATTAGAAGGATTGCATGAAAACTCAAATCTTGTGTACTTACAAATCCCATAAATCCCGGTTCAGACATCATCAATCTTCTAATAAAGTATTTATTTTTTCTTTGAATTCTATTTCGTTGCTGGTGGCGGAACGTAAACTCTTGTTTTTAGTTCGGCATCCATCATGATTAATCCGCCGGGGAATCCTTCCATCATCTTCAATTTATTAATGATTTCGTCAACATTGGCTTCTTCTTCCACCTGCTCATTAATGAACCATTGAACAAGATTGTTTGTAGCATGGTCTTTTTCCTTTATAGCGATATCAGCCAGATTATTTATACTTGCGGTTATATATTGTTCGTGCTTGTATGCCGCTTCGAATGCATCGAGAGGGGACTTCCAGTTTGCTTTCGGTGCTTCCATTGCTCCGATTTTGGTATCGCCTCCACGGTCAAGCAAATAGTTAAAGAACTTCATTGCATGGTCCATTTCTTCTTTTGTCTGAACGAACATCCAGTTAGCAAATCCCGAAAGGTTTTTGATTGTATAGTAACCTGCCATGGATAAGTAAAGAAGCGATGAGTAAATTTCTCTTGTGATTTGCTCGTTCAATGCTTTTTCAACTTTTTTGTTAATCATAAAAAATCTCCTTTAAAAATAATAAATTAATTTGCTTGCTTAATTCAAAAAATAACGTTAAATATGTATCTTTGTTTTATTAACACAATTAAGCACTGCTTAACTTGAACAAATTTAAAAATAATAGAACGAATTTCAAAGATTATCTTTAAATTTGTTGATATTGTAAACATAATAAACGTATTAATATGATAGTAAATAAATCACTGTTGCAAGAACTGTTCAGAGCATTTCACATTCAAAGATGGAATGACCGCGTTCGCCCGATGGAATTGTTGGAGATGGACAAGCATGCCCATAAAATGATAATTGCTTACTGCCTTGCCAAGTACGAAGAAGGCGAAGGGAAAAAAGTCAACTGGCACAATCTGATTAAAGGAGGCATTTACGAACTTCTCCGCAGGATAACCATGTCCGATATGAAGTCGCCGATTTTCAACAAAATCAGGAAGAACAAACAGGTTTTCAACCGGTTAAACAAATATGTGTTCAGTGAGCTTGAGCAGATAATTCAAAGTGATGAAATAAAAAAGGAAATCAAGCATTATCTGGATAATGAAACCAATGGTGACAAGCTCAGCAAAAGAATACTCGAAGCAGCACATATTTTTGCAAGTTATTGGGAATTCCGAATCATTAAACTCTCTAATCCGCCTTCTTATCAAAGTATCAAGATAGAAACAGAGCTATTGGATACACTTGATTTTTATAAGGATTTGGCAGGTGTAAGAAGACTGACGCAAATGCATACAATATCGAACTTCATTGATTTGTTCGGACACCTGCGTTTTCAAATTCGTTGGGCACAGCTGCCGAGAGTTCCCAAAACATCTGTGCTGGGACATTCTTTGATGGTTGCTTGCACTGCTTATTTTTTTGCCAGGGATAACAATGCCTGTGATAAAAGACTTTTCAACGATTTTTTCGGCGGACTCTTCCACGATCTGCCAGAAGCTGTTACAAGGGACATTATTTCTCCTGTTAAAAAATCATCCAAGGAATTTGAAAAACTGATAAAAGATATCGAAAAGGAACTTGCCGAGCAGGAGATTTACCCTCTTGTGGAAAAAAACTGGAAGGATGAAATAAGCTATTTTATCAGCGATGAATTCGATAATAAAATCATTCGTGATGGTAAAATCGCATCCGGGCTCAGTGTTGATGAAATAAATAAGAACTACAACAAAAACAAATTCAATCCTTATGACGGACAGCTTGTCAAAGCGGCAGATTGCCTTGCCGCATTCATGGAAGTTTGGAACTCCTGCCGTTCGGGTATTAAAACCGATGAACTAAGCAATGCGGCAAGAAAAATCAAAGAGGACGAACAAAAAGTCATTGGCAAAATTGACCTGAAGGAACTATATAGAGAATTTGAAGAAGTTTAACAAGAATTTTCAATAGCTTTAACCAAAATGCTTAAAGCAGAAAGCTGAAGGCAGAACTCAGATTAATTTTCAATTTCAACTTTCGAATTAGTTTTGAATATACATTTTTGCATTGTTTGGAGTGCAAAACAGTAAAATATAGTGAAAATTAAGCAATTTGTAAGTCTTTTGTTCTAATACGGATAGAAATATTAATAAAACATTTGCATCATTTGCACCGATTTTTAAGGATTTCGTTTTCCGTTTTATTTCTCTGTTGTTAGTTAAAATAATCAACACATTAATTATCAAAGAACAAGTTGGACGAAATTACGAAGTTGATGCGAAATGTAATATATTTTATTTTAAAAGGAAATTTAAATTAGTTGTTAGAAGTCAGATGTTAGGAGACTGGAGACAGAAGACAAATTATGAGAGTTTAAAAATATCATTCGGTTCACCTTTTACGTATCCAGTTTCACAAAAATAATTGTTGAAAAAGCTATTCTTTGATTAGTGTTCCCTTGAGTAGTCCCCATCGGGAGGTTAAGGTATAAAGATAGACACCTTGAGGTAAAGATTCGAGATTTAGCTCAAGTTCATTTTTTCCTTCGGGCAGTGAACTTTGTTTTGTTTCGATTCTTTGATTTCCGAGTATATCGTGGAGTTTAATTTTGACATCACTTTTGGCGGGCAAGTTAAAAGTGAATTTAACTAAGTTTACTACAGGGTTTGGAGAGCTTTGCCAGAGTTCGTATCGTTTGTCTATTGTATGTGCTGTTGCCTTGATTGTAATACCACAATCGGCATCACCATAATAAATAATTGTATCGCCGATTCCTGTTAAAGCAACTTCCTTTGTTAAACAATTATGTACAAATATCAAAGTGTCTTCAAACGTATCATATATATTGACAGGGAAGAAGCAAACGTCAACTGTTAGCTTTTCATCAGGGTAAATGACCAGCGGAAACTGATATTGTGGTATGGAGAAATCAATATTTTTCTTAAGGTAGATACTGTTAACTACATACGGAATTGTTCCTGTGTTGTGTAATTGCAATGTATCGCAATAGAGCATTCCGATTTTTTCCAATCCGTAATCCATTTTATTCTTCGTGCTGTCGAATTGAGGCAAAGCAAGTGTGAATCCCTGAATTGTGTCGCTGTATGATATTTGATTGTCTGAAGAATCGCTAATGGTAATTGTAAAATAAGCATCTTTATAATAATCTTCAACCTCAAGCAGACAAATGATGCTTTTTGTGGTTTTTCGGACAATGGAAAATTTACAATTCTCAATCGTAGTATCAATTGTTGAAATGCCCGAATCAAATTGCAAACTGTCAGAAATTACAATATCAAATTTGCTTCGACAACTATCGCTTTTTACACTCAGTTTTGGTTTGTTGCTGTCCCCCTTGAATTCGAGATTTATCCTCATTACTGCCCTATCGCTGCAGCCATCGGATATGTACAGAGTATCAGTTATAACAGTATCCTTGTCAAATTTGAAACAAAGTTCAAAAGCAAATGTCTGACCAGGGTCAATATCAAATGGAAAATCAGGGTTAATGGATGAAGCACTGTTTCTTTTGAAATATACATTATCAACTGTTTGGTTGAAACCACCGTAGTTATTCAGATAGAACACTTCGCAATAAGTTCTGCCTGTCTTGTATTTGTTTGTATAAAGAATTAATTTAGTACTGTTTTTCAGTGTATCCATCGAGACGGTAAATCCGGGGATATTATAAACAGCTGTTGTATCCTGACCGATTGAATCCCTGGCGAATATTTCAAATTTACCATCGAGGTATTTGTCTTTTAGCGATGCTCTGAATGATACTGAATCCGCATAAGGATTAAAATTACCAATCTGAACGTCCATATTAACTTTCGAAGTATCGGGAGATTTGACAATCCCGATTTTTGTGTCCCCGGGGCGGTTGTCGTAAATCCAGCCCTGAACCTTATAGCAACTGTCAGAAGCAAGTATCTTTGGCTTTTTGAAATCGAATCGGCTCATACTCATGCCACCTACATAGCCGTATGAATTAGCATTGCCATAGCCATATACATAGACACCGATTTCACCTGCTGAACTTACGCGATGAGCTCCTTCAGACACCTGAATATTGGCATAATAATAATTGGTGTCGGATTGAATTTGCCTGAATTCTCTTTTATCAATAATATTAGCATCAATAACTGTTTTGTCAATTGCCTCCTTAGGCGCTACAATAGCGATATAATGCAATTTATATACTATATCAGGTGAACCCCAAGGATTTAGGTTTTCGTATGCCTGTGCATTAATAACGCTGTATTGGGACATAAACTGCTCTTTGGGAGGAACGAGCATCATGAACGGGTCACTTAATGGAGATTTCGTACTACCCGAACGCTTTGATGTCTTTTTAAATTGTGCTACTATTATTGGACCATTTGCTTCGATGGAGGCACTTCCTGTTATAGGTTTTTCAAAAAATTCCCCCCTGTTATATCGTCCTTCGTTATTACCGTTAATGAAAACGTCAGTTCCGTCTCTGCCGATAAGAACTCTATATAAATCCGTCCCGATATTTGAAGCATCGGGAGGAGTAATGTAAGGTATGACATAGGCATTTTGTCCCCATGTATTCAATGGGAGCATTTGTTCGCAAAGAAAGTCCCTTGATTCGAGACTATTATTCTCGACCGGAACAGTCGCTCTTTGATGTCCAGAAAAAATTGCAATTGGCTTATCGGATTCTACTGATGTGCCGGATAAATCGCTTCTAAGGTTATTTTCGGTAATCTTTGCCTGAACAAGGAAGCAATCTCCGGTATTTAAAGTAACATTGTATTTCCCACTACCGTGCCGGTAAACGTCTGTCGAAGGATTTATTTCAACATTAGTATTGTCTTCTGTAGCAACAATCACAAATTGTGAGGGTGTAGCACTTGTTGAAAGTTGAAAAGAATTTGGGAAACCACCGTTATACCCGGAACCGTCGCTGTTATAGCTTAGAATTATATATTCTTTACCCAAAACATCTGTTGGTAAAACAAGAAAGGCATCGCTGGTTGTTTGCGCCTGACTGTGAGCATAAACCGTTACTTCGTTGTCGGCAGTTACATGAAATGTATTTCTTGCAACCCTCTCGCTTTGATTTCTCGCATCATTCAAATCCAATATCTCGCCACTTCTATTGTAGCTTCCAACTTCGAAATCATAATGACTTACTTTGAAAGTATAGATTTGTTGTGTATTGACTATAGAAAAAGGGACCGAATAATTATTCCCGTATCTGTCGGTGTAGTCAATTTTTCCGATTGTAGGTTGGTCTGCAACGATAAAAATATAAATGGAATCAGTTCTTTCATTGCTGCCGCTCGAATAAATATTATGATAATTAGGCAGGAAAGCCAGGCGGAAATCCTTACCCTTTGTATCGAAAACTATGCTGTCGGGTTGCGAATACAAAACGGTATTTGGAATAAGAAATATTGATAAAGTAAGAATAATAAATGCTGAAAATCCAAAAAATACCTTTAAAAAGCTATGATTGGCTCGTCTTAGGGTACTTACTGTTTTGGAAACTATTTCAAACTGTATATTATTTCTTTTTCCCAAAATTCAAAATATATTGAATAATTTATTATTTTTAAATAATGACTTTTATCTTATTTATTTATTATTAGTAAGAAATACTATTTTTGGGATTAATTTGAAAAAACTTTTACATGGGGAAATTCTTAACGAAAGACTGACGGTCAGTGAGGCAAAACATGTCCGCCGTTTTCCTATATCGCTTCTTGTACACAATGTGAGGTCGCTTTATAATGTAGGCTCGATATTCCGGACATGTGATTCTGCCAGAGTATCTGAATTAATACTATGCGGTTTTACACCGCATCCGCCTCGCAAGGAAATCGAAAAAACCGCTCTCGGTGCAGTAGAGACTGTCCCTTGGCGATATGAAAAAGATATTTTCAAAGCAATCCAAAAAATCAAAGAACAAAAAATCAAGGTTATTGCCCTTGAAATTACAGACAAAAAGCGGAGTTATGATTCACTTGAATTAAGCGACTTTCCGCTTTGCATTGTCGCCGGTAACGAGATTACAGGTCTTGACGACGAAATACTCTCTGTTTGCGACGATGCCATCGAAATTCCAATGTACGGTGTAAAGCATTCGTTAAATGTAAGCGTTTCCGTTGGTATCGCTTTGTTCGAATCTTTACGCAAATGGCAAACCTTTACTAATATATACACATAAATTAGAGAAACGTTACAAAATTTGTAAAAAAATGTAAAAAAAAATCGAAAAATTGAACATGAATATTAAAATTGCAATACCAGACAATCCTATTTATTCGAGATTTCTAACCAAAAAGGATGAAGTCTGTAATAAATATGATGTCAGCATTTTTGAACTCGATGATTCCAAATGTTTTGAATTGTTCTTAGCAAACAAAGTTGATGCTTTGCTGACTAATCCATTGACTTTCGGTTTGCATGTCGGAAAGGCAGATATGAGCATTATTCCGGAAGGTTCTATTTCTGCAAGCGGTTTTAGTGAAATTGGCTCAATAATTTTCCGCAAGGATTTAAAGACTTTTAATACTTTATCAACCACTGACAAAGAATCATATCTGTTCCATACTGCAATGATTTTGCTTTCGGAAAAGTATGATATGGAACCCGAAGTCATTGTTTCCGAAGGAAGTGGAGCGGAAATGCTGGAGAGCTCAGATGCCGCATTTATTTTGGAAAAGAGTTCTGCGAATAATAACTCGCTCGATTTGGGGGAAGAATGGTACGATACTTTCGAAATGCCTTTAGTTCTCGGTTTTTGGGTTTGCAAAACAGAAGAACAGCTTGAAAATTTAGGAGAAGTTATTAAGGAGTTATGTGATTTTGACGGGAAAAATGAAATTGATATTGTAGAGGAAATTGGGTCAGACGGCGAAACTCCAAAGCGTCAGGGAAAAATCAGTTATGAATTCAACAAAGAATTCGAAGATGCACTTGCACAAACATTTCACTTCTTATTTTATCATCAGTTAATACCTGAAATACCGGATATTAAAATTTTGGGAAAGGAAGAGAAAAAGGAAATTGATATGTGATTTTCTTTTCATTTAAAGGAAGTTTTTGAGTATGTATTGTTACAGAAACATTTGAAAATTATTCCAATATATTTTTTCATCTAAAAATCTACTTCTTTTTTCTACAAATCGCAACATTACAAAAATATTTATTTTTTTTTAATTAAAAAATATATATATTAATTAAAATTTTTATACAAAAACTAAAAGTTCAAAAATACAATTTAAAAAAATTGAAAAGAAGGATAATTATTAATTATGGAATATCATCGGAGTAATTATGAAATACATTAAATTAGTCAAGAAAAGTAGTATGGTCCCATTGTTACTGATAATGATCTTGTCTTGTACATTTACGTTGTCGGCAGGCAATGGCTTCAACGTTCCAAGTGCAGAGTATATGCTTCAAAACTCAAACATGGGAACAGATTTTTATGTTGCTGTACCTCAGAACGATATAAAAAACGGTCAGCAAGAGAAAATTTTGGCATTTTATATATGTTCTTACGCTGATACCAGAGTCAGGTTTGAACACCTTGGTGCAGGAGTTGTTAAGTATCGGGATGTAAAAGCATATCAACCTATGTCAATATCAAGTAAGACAGGAGATGCATCATTTACATGGGAGATTATAAACAGTGAAGTCGTTGAAGCTAATGGAATTCATATTACATCTGACGACCCTATATCAGTTTATGTATTGAATTCAAGAGCTACTTCATCTGATGGATTTCTTGCAATCCCAACCGAAGCTTGGGGTTATAAATATGTTCATTGTGCATTTTATGACCATAGGGAATCTTCAAATTACAGAAGAGGTGGAGGATTCATTGTTTTAGCATCAAGAGATGGTACAAGTATAACAATTCAGTTAAAAGGAACAGGAGGAAGTCTCGGTCAAACTGTTGGAAAGAAAAAAATTGGCGAAACCATCAGTGCTAACCTGATGGCAGGACAGACTTTCATGGTTAGAGGCGATGCAAGCACCGATCAGGGTTTTGATATTTCAGGAACAATTATAAGCTCGAATAATCCAATAGGAGTCATTTCCTTTCACCAAAGAACAATGATACCGAATGAATGTCCTAACGGAAGAGATCATTTATGCGAGATGTTACCACCTGTACAGTCATGGGGAAAAGAATTTGTAACTTGTGCATTCGACAGAGGAAATCTGGGAGACTTAATCAGAGTGGTCTCTTCCGAAGATGATACTCGGGTGCAAGGAACTTCTTTTCAGATGGGTTCCGGAAATGTTCTGGAATATTTTGACAGAACACTCAAAGCCGGTGAATTTTTTGAGCATTATAATACAATTTGTAATAGCAATAATAAACAAACCGGTGTACGTGGTTTGACTGTTTGGAAAACTTCAAAGCCGGCAATGATGATGCAATATGCATATTCATTCCCTTGGGATGGAGTCAATAAATGGGATCCGCTTATGGTTGTAATCCCACCTGTTGAGCAATTTAAAAAATCAATTGTTTTTCAACCGGCTGTGGAATCAGACTTTATTGATAATCAGCTGACATTTTTTGCGGTTGGCAATCCAAATGACCCTGACAAAAAACTTTTAAATTCAGTTTTACTTGACGGGCAAGAGATATCAAAAAGTTCTCAAATGTTTCTTTATAATCAAATTCCTTCAACAAATATTTATTGGGGAAGAATAAAAATTACTCAAGAGGTTCACAATATAACTTCAGACACGAAAATAGCCGGATACATAAACGGATTTTCAGGATATAATTCTTATGCTTGGCCGTTTATTTTCGGTACAGATAAACTTGACCAACTTGATACTCTGCCGCCTGAAATTCTTGTTGACAACATTAATTGTGGAAATTATACAATGACAGTTCTTGAACAAAGAAATATTTTTGCCGGAGATATACCACATATTGACCAGGGTATAAGGAGAATTTTGCTTTTGAAAGAATTATCATATAATTATAGTTTAGAACTTTTTAAGCCCAATCTATTTATTCCTGAAAAAGGAGTTTATGAACAAAAAATCTTTTTGAATATAATAGACCCCCACACTGATGCCAAAGCATATATTGCAACAATTGACAGAGCCGGAAACTACTCTATTGATAGTATATCTTATGATGCGCCTAATTTGAGTTCTAATTTTAATATAGTTGATTTCGGAAATGTAAGGCAAAATACAAAATCAATTTTAAAAATGATTGTTACAAATACCGAAATTGATTCACTGTTGATTAACAAAATTAATTTGCAAAAAACCGATATTTTCAATATTATTGATATTGTACCAAATACTTTTCCGTTAAAGTTGAAATCAAATGAGTCAGCCACCATAACTATTGAATTCAAACCAGTAGCTGAATTTACCTATGATGACTCATTGATAATCGAATCAACCTGCTACCGCAAGGGATTTGCCGTAAACGGCACCGGGGTTTTACCGAAAATATCCGTTGAAGATTGGTTTGCAGGTAGTATTGAAGTTGGAGGAAAAGTATGCTATGAAGATATTTTCAGTCAGGGTTTTAAAATTTTCAATCCCGGAACTGATACTCTAATAATCGATTCTTTTGATGGGATAAATCCACCCTTTTTATTATCAGACCCTTTAATACCCCCATTGCCAATAAGTGTATCTCCAAATCAGATAATATATCTCGAATCGGTCTGTTTTAATCCTCAGGATACGGGAACTTTTCGCAATGACGTTATAATAAAAAGCAATGCCGGAAATGAAGATACTATATCAATATGGAGAGGATTTGCTTATTCTAAAGTGTTTGTTGAAGAATCAGGAAAAAATAACGAATTAAATTTTAAAGTAATCCCAAATCCGTCAACTGCAGATAAAATCACCATTCAATTCGAAATACAAAAATATTCCAATATTAAAATTGAATTATTCGACAACGATAGCAAATTTTTTGATAGCTTATTAAACTCGAATGTAAATGAGGGACAACATATTTTAGAATACTCTACCAATAGTCTTGCTTCAGGAATTTATTTTATAGCTTTAACTATTGACGATAAAAAAATCATCAAAAAATTGATTATTTATAAATAACAAAAATCAATATCAAAATCAAAAAGCAGGAATTCATTGATTGAACTCCTGCTTTTTTTAAAATTATACTTTATATCATTTATTCATTTTTCCTCCTGTTTTCCATTTGCCAAATATCCGTTATTAAATGAAACAACGACATTGCCAAGCATATCGAAAACATCTATCCTGATTTTTTCATTTGTATTTCCGTTGACGAGGACTGTAATAGTTGTTTCAGTATCAAATGGATTAGGCGAAACCCCGATATTCAAACTTCCAAATGGCAATCCCTGTGAAAATTGATTTTGGAGATAAAGGGCATACCATTATGAGAATTAATATGATTTCAGCTTATCAGGAATTTGAATTTCCGGCATTCCATGTTGAGCCAAAAGATATTTCATTGAATGCTTATAACTCGGTTTTATGTGAAATAGTAAAAGATAAGTTTGAAGATATAAAACCTCAAAACGATAAATAGTAAAATGAACTAAAAAAAGTCATTCTGAATCCCGATTTATCGGGATGAAGAATCTAAAGAGAGTATCAATAACTGATTCTTCATTTCAGTTTCTTTGCTACGTTCAGAATGACAAATTGTAAAAATTAAAAAGCCGAAATCACAGCTGTTTTTTTGCAAAATTATCTTAATAAATATATCGGTGCTTTGACAATCTGGTTAATGCTACTTGCAACAACATAATATACACCAGACGGAAAATCAGATGATTGAATTTTAAATTCATGTTTTCCATTTCTTAAAATTCCATCATTAAATGAAACAACGATATTGCCAAGTAAATCGTAAACATCTATCCTGATTTTTTCATTTGTATTTCCGTTGACGAGGACTGTAATAGTTGTTTCAGTATCAAATGGATTAGGCGAAACCCCGATATTCAAACTTCCAAATGTTTTAATCTCTTCGACATCGCTTGATTCACCATCCCAAAGACACCTGATACACAAACCGACTGATTTAAGAAATGAGAATGATTGCAAAGAACCAGCACCAAGCTCAAGTATTGGAGCATTGTCAATGTCTGTTTGTTCTGCTGTCCAAAAGTAAGTTCTAGTGTCTGAGGACATGGCACTTACCCGGAAAGAACCGGTCATTGTGCATCTGTAACCTGTCAGAAGTGCATCGAAACCTGATTCTCCACCATCAAGCATTTTTTGCGGACTATTGCCAATAAAGGCAAAGTATTCATTCCATTCTGTGTTTGAGGGAATATGCCAGCCCTCAGGACAAATGCCTCTTACAGGTAACTGTGGCTGACCGGTCCAAAACTGCATTGCTTCATTCCATTCATAGAAGCCACCCCGTTTCATTTTGCCACCCGAACCGTCGCAGTTTGCAACATCATTATCCCAGCAATATTTTTCTACGATGCCGTTGTCGGACATCTCGGCACCTGCTTTTGTTGTTGGGATAATGTTTCCAAAGTTCAGATTTTCAGCCATCCAGACCTGATATCCAACCTGAACAGTCTTATAGATTTGCCCGTCCCGAGAGTCAATAATATTATCTCCGGGCTTCCATTGGGCTTTAAGATTAGTGCAAATAAACACTAACATTAATAAGTAAAAAGTTTTTCTCATAATATTCTCCATGACAAACAATAAATTTGTTCAAAATTAGAATTAGTTTTTGTAATTAACAAGAACTATTACAAAGGTTACGTAATATTCAATTCAAATTTTTTATTAACCTAAAAAAACGTAATTTTTATGTTTGAATTTTTACAATTATCGAGAAAGTTTTATGGCAAGAGTATTGATAACCGGAGGAGCCGGATTTTTGGGTTCACATCTTTGCGACAGATTTATTTCTGAAGGCGATGATGTTATTTGTATGGATAATTTTATTACGGGCTCTCCCGATAATATATCTCATCTTATGGGAAATAAACATTTTCAGTTTATTGAACACGATGTTACGAATTATATTTATGTTGAAGGTATATTGGATTACATCCTTCACTTTGCATCACCTGCCTCACCGATTGACTATCTGAAACTGCCAATTCAGACTTTGAAGGTTGGTTCACTTGGAACTCATAAAACACTCGGACTGGCTAAAGCTAAGAATGCGAGATTCCTTTTGGCAAGTACGAGTGAAACTTATGGCGACCCTTTGGTTCATCCCCAACCGGAATCTTATTGGGGAAATGTCAATCCGGTGGGTTATCGCGGTGTTTATGATGAAGCTAAAAGATTTGCAGAAGCAATGACAATGGCTTATCACCGCTACCATAATGTTGATACAAGAATTGTTAGGATATTCAACACTTATGGTCCGAGAATGAGAATTGATGACGGCAGAGCTATACCTGCTTTTATGTCGCAAGCACTGAATAATGAACCGGTTACTGTTTTCGGAGAAGGACAGCAGACAAGGTCAATATGCTATGTTGATGATTTGGTTGAGGGAATTTACAGATTGCTAATGTCGGATGAGCATGAGCCGGTAAATATCGGTAATCCCGATGAACTTTCTATGCTTGATTTGGCAAAGACCATTATTGAAATTACTAATTCAAAAAGTGAAATTATTTACAAAGATTTGCCACAGGATGACCCGAAAGTACGTAAACCTGACATTACAAGAGCAAGAGCAATTCTCGGCTGGGAAGCGAAAGTTGACAGAAAGACGGGCTTGACCAGAACTCTTGAAGATTTTAAGAAGAGATTGGGGGTTTAGTTAGTTCTTTAGTGTTTTAGTACTATAGTTTTTAGTTCATTAGTTCTTTTGTGTTTTGAAATTAGGTTGTGCATTTGATTTGGTGATGGGGTGATTATTAATAAGGAATATTTTGAAATAATTAATGATTTTGGTGATGTTATTTCGGGAGATTTGTATTACTCGGATACAATTTCCGGGAAAAATCCATTAGTTATTGTTAGTCATGGATTTAAGGGCTTCAAGGACTGGGGATTTTTGCCTTACCTCTCAAAATGTTTGGCTCAAAAAAACTGCATTGTAATTTGCATTAATTTTTCTTTAAACGGTAAACCGGATGAAAATTTAATAATAACAAAACCGGAAGACTTTGCGAGAAATACAGTTACCAGAGAGAAAACCGATATAAAAAAGGTAATCGAATCATTTATATCTTTTAAAGAACCGTTATTTGATAAAGTAATTGACTACTGGAACGGCAAGACTTTTCTTTTTGGGCATTCTCTGGGAGCAGGTGTTTCCCTTTTGACAGCAATGCATAATCCGATGATATATAGGGTAGCATTATGGAGTTCGATAGCAAAATTCGACAGATATACCGAAAGACAAAAAAAGGAATGGAAGAAAACGGGTTATATGGAATTTGTTAACCAAAGAACAAATCAGCCGTTAAAAATGAATGTCAGTTACCTTGAAGATATTGAAGTGAATGCTTATGACCTTCCGTCCCAAATTCCTGATGTCAATTTTCCTTTGCTATTAATTCATGGCAAACAAGATGTTACGGTTCCCCTTAAAGAAGCCCAAATGCTTATAGATACCAACAAATACCATCAGATTAAATATCACTTCATTGAAAATACCGGGCATACTTTTGGCATTGAGCAACCTTTCACCAAACCAACGGTCGCTTTGGAAGAGGCAATTTCCAAAACCCTCAAATTTTTTGGCTTGTAAGAAACAAATATTTCTTAATTTAGGCACTAAATTTGCGGCAAATTTCCAAAAAGTTTTTTTGAGGTTAAGTTGAAAAAAGCAGTTGCTTTAATATTGTTATTTGTTGGGTTATCGGGTTGTGAACTTTGGGTTATTGGCTCGGCTCCGATGGAGAAAGCCATTGAAGTAAACCAGCAGTCCTCAATCGGTGCTATTTATTTATTCAAAGCGGAACTGGACAGCAACAACCTCAGAGGAGCAAGCGAAGTATTGGCACAGCCTACCGGAGATTTTTATCTTGCTATTGAAAAATACGAAATGTTCGAAGAAATCCAACGCTTGGCACGCATAATAGGTCATAAGGAAATTACAGATTTTAAAACAGACACTTTAACTGAAACCAACCATAGGATTACTGTCAATTTTGATTATATAACTGAAGTGAGTTTCACTGCATCGAAAATAAGCGACAATTGGTATATTACTTTTTTTCAGGAACAAATGAGGTGGTATTAAGTTAAATCAATCATCATTTTGCCGGTATGAGCTAAAAAAGTTAATTAATCGTCTTTTTTCATATAAGATTTTTGAATGATTATTACAGAATCGTAAATGAAGACAATATTTTTTTTATCATTTTTTTTATTGGTATTTTTCCAAGCCGGCTTGAAAGCTCAACAGTCTTTTGTTATTGGTGTCGCTACGCAAAATACTGATTATAAGTTTCAAAGATGGAAAACATCTTCAGAGTTTCCCGAAAATTATATTAAGGAATATCAAAATCAGGGTTTTTTTGTTACAAGTTTACAGAATTATGGAAACTTTTGGTCAGTAGTGCTATCCCGTACATCCGTAATAAACAGCCAGATTTATTCAAGAAGCATTGTTTTTCCCGATAAGTTTGTCCAGGAAAATTTGGCAAAAGGATTTTCAATTACTTCTATTGGTTATGGCAGCAAAGAATGGGTAGTTGTAATGAGTGACAAAGGTAAATTCAAGAAAGAAGCTCAGGATTATTATTATGGTTTGAAATACCCCAAAGACGAAATTAAAAGAGCTTACGATAATGGATTTATAATCTCAAGGTTACAATTTTCAAATGATTTTTGGATTGTACTTTTTGAAAAGCCATCGTTACAAAATGAAAATAATTTAAAAAAACAGGAAATGATAACGGTTAAGTCTTTCGATGATGAAGGGCTTAAAATGATGTTAAATACCGGTTGGCTTATTAGTGATTTAACTTATAAGGACGGAATTTTACTGCTACTTACAAAAAATTTAGGATGGGGCAGACAAGACAACAGGATAGTTCTTTACTCAAATATGTCAGAAACCATAAGCAACTGGTGGAGCTATAAATATGCAATTACAAATTTGGTAACAATCTATGATGTAATTTTAAATATAAGTTCCGCAGATAATTCTGAATATATCAAAGATGCTTATACTTTTAATGAAAAGCCGGAAAGTGCCGAAGATAAAAAATTTTTGGATTTAATAGAAAATAATCCTGATACGGAAGTGGCTTTCCGGTGCCTTCAAAAACTTGCGGGAATTTACATAAAAGAAAAAGACTGGGTGAAAAGTATCGGCATTTATAATAAGTATAGACCGAAATTTCCAAAATTCTCCAAACAAATTGAGAATATTATTGACATATTAAATGCTGAGGAGGAAGGTGTCAAAATCGAAAATTTAGGTCCATCAGTCAATTCTGTTTTTAATGATTATTTTCCAATTATAAATCTGGAAGGAAATAAATTATATTTTTGCAGTTTCAACCGAGATGACGGTTACGGTGGTGAAGATATTTATGTATCCGAAAGTGATGGTAGCAATTGGAAGCCAGCAACAAATATCGGGAGGCAGATAAATTCCGGTTCACACGAAGCAACACTTGGGGTTTCGGGCGATAATTTGGAACTGACGGTTTTCGGAAATTATTCGGAATCTTTCGGTAACGGAGACATTTTTTATTATACACGTACCGAGGATGGCTGGAGTAAAAGAAAGCATTATCCTCAACCGATAAATTCTATATATTTTGATTCTGACATGTGCTTTTCCAGTGATGGCAATGCTATTTTTTTTGTATCGGACCGCCCTCCCGAAAACGGGGATTATGCTGAAAAAGATAATTTTTCGAGAGGATTGTGGGGTGGAAACCTTGATATATATGTAGTTACGAAAACCGACAGCGGCTGGTCGGAGGCAATAAATCTGGGAAGCACTATTAATACAGATTACATTGACCGTTCACCTTATTTGCACCCGGACGGCAAAACTCTCTATTTCAGTTCAAACGGACATTATGGAATCGGAGGACTCGATGTGTACAAAGCGACAAGGACAAATACTGATTCGTGGACCGAATGGAGTGAACCGGTTAATTTGGGGAAGGAGATTAATACATCTGAAAATGATTGGGGATATAAAATATCGCTTGATGGAAGTTATGCTTATTTTTCAGCTTTCAATCTTCAGGATTCTTCGATGAAGCAGGATATATACAAAGTTACTTTGCCCAAAAAGGCGAGACCTGATTTAGTGGCTACTATCAAGGGCAAAGTCGTTGACCCTGACGGGAATCCACTTTCTGCAAAGATAAAATGGGAGAATCTTTCGACCGGCGTTACTATTGGCGAGTTGAATTCCGACCCGAATGACGGTTCTTTTTTCATCGTTCTGCCTCTTGGGAAAAAGTACGGCTACTATGCCGAAAAGGAGGGATACTATCCTGTGTCAAAAAACATTGACCTGACAAAAAACATTAAATCAATGATTACAATACAGGAGAATATAGTTTTAATTCCAATCAAGCAAATCAAAGAAAAAAATTTAACTGTCAGGATAAACAATCTCTTTTTCGATTTTAATTCTTCGAAATTACTTCCGGAGTCTTTTCCCGAACTTAACCGTCTTATTAAAGTTCTCGATGAGTTTCCCAATGTGAAAATCGAAATTTCAGGTCATACAGATGATGTTGGCTCTGACTCTTATAACAAGAAACTTTCGGTTGAAAGAGCAAAAGCAGTTATGAACTATCTGGTAGAAAAAGGTGTTAAAAAGGCATTACTTATTCCTAAAGGTTACGGGAAATCACGACCTGTATCGAAAAATAAAACTGATGAAGAAAGAGCATTGAACAGAAGAGTTGAAATTAAACTTATACAATAAAAAAAAATAGCACAAACATGGACGTTTGTGCTATTATTAAATATTCGCAAAAGACTGTCAACTGTTAACTGTTCTTCTACCTCATTATATAAAACTTCTCTCTAACAATTTGTGTCGGTGTCTGCAGGATTATGAAGTAAACACCGTTTGGTAATTGAGTACCGTCAAGATTTGTATATGCTTTTCCGGGTTCAGGAATGCCGTTGAACAATTCACTGACATGGTTTCCAAGCATATCGGATACCCACATCTTTGTCAATCCTTTTTCGAGAGTCTGGTACTCGATGTTAATCATGCCGTCGGTCGGATTCGGATTCATAGCCAATATACCCGGTCCCGGTTTGGCAATAAAAAATCTTTTAGTGTCATTTTCACCATCCTGGCAAATGCCAAGTGCTTTGAAAAACCCGTGTTCAGCTGTCAAACTTCCTCCTCTTGCAGTAAGCGATTCGATAAATAACGTCGTAGTATCGCTTGCACCTATCATTGTATGGAAAGTAAGCTCGGCAAGTACATTTCCTTTTGGTGCGGCTATCGGCAGTTCGTAATCAACTGTCCATTTTCCGTTACTGAATTTTCTATCTTTTAAAATCGGTGCTTTGTTGGTTGGCTCGAGTATAGTACCGTCAAAGCTGACTGTCATCGAAATTTTATCGGTATTGTCTCCCGGCAAAGGTGATTTAGCATCGAGCATGACCTTTATTTTGATATCGTTACCTACCAATGATGAGACTGAATCAATTATTACTTTTGCAGCAGCAGAATCTATATTGAACAATCCATTCTTCGAAATAAACACAGCACCGCCATTACCGGTTGCATTTTTGATTTCCAAAGGTGTGCTCGTTGTTGCACCTGTAGTAGCAATATTGAATTTTAAAGTTGCTATGGTTTGCTGAGAATTTGTTTTTTGAACATTGTTATTTGAAATTGTAACCTTCTTAAATGGAGGTCCGTCATCAACAGCATTAAATTGTGGCTGGGCAATGAGCAATGAACCATCAAACCTAACATCAGCAGTTACCTGAGTAGTATTGGAATTATCGAAATTCTCTCCGTTTCTCAAATACACTGGTATATCAATTGGGTCACCACGATAGCCCTTATGGGTGTCAATTGCAATATCTACTTTTGCAGCACCTGGTGCTCCTGTGATAGCAACATTTGTATCAAAATTACAAGTCTCACCTAAAAATTTAATGCAAGAGATTAACTCACCAACATCACCAGTCTGAGGAGTGTATTTGAGTTTGAATGACACTGTTCCATCCGGTGCTATATTGGTTGGAGGATTTGGATTTATATCTGTTATTACAAACCTCAATGCTTCACATGGTGTAATCGACAGAAGCCGTAAAGTGCTTTTCGACTTGTTAGTCAAAACAAGGTCTTTCTCATCAGAATTTCCAATTGTCGCACTCATGGTGATGTCTTGCTGACTGAGCGTGATATTCGGATACACTCCCATAGCTGTCAAAGCTACTGTTTTGGTCATTGTGCATTCTGCATTCGTGATTGTTAGATTTGTATTGAATGCTCCGTCTGTGAGCGGATTGCATGTTACGTTAACAGTAGAATTTCCTCCAATTGGGACCTGATAGCTGGTGAATTCGGTTGTGTAAGGTCCTGTAACACTTGCGGTAACGTTCAACATCACATTACCTGTATTTGTTATTGTTACAGGCATCATTTTTGGAGTTCCGACACAAACCTGTTGAAAATCAACTGCTCCGGAAAGATTGAAATCAATGTTTCTCATAGGTCCTACGAGTGGAATATCATAAGGACTGTTTTTTGCATCGCTAGTAACCCTCAAAGTTGCAGTGTAATCCGTATTTTGCTTTGGAGGAGTTGTAGGATGAAATACAATTGTAATAGGTCCATTACCTCCCCCAACTATTGTTGAGGGATAAGTACCACCTTTAATTTCAAAATTACTGTCGCCATTTGGAACAATTTCACAGTTTGTAATTGTTATGGTTTCTACACCTGCATTTTCTAAAGTAATGATATTTTCAACTGAAGGAGTATTGCAATTAGTAGAATCAAAGCCGGGGTCTTGATGAATCATTGTTTTTCCGCCAACGGCATTACCTGTTAAATCCCCCAAAAACTTTTGGTTTGTGTTATAATCAGTTGTTATCTCAATTTTTGCGGTTTTTGTTCCTGCAGGCTCTGTCGGCGAAAACCTGAACTTCATCTGAAGGCAATCTCCCGGATTCAAAGTCGAAGGTCCTGTCGGCTCGAGAACCGTAAAATTAGAAGCATTAGTTCCAATGATTCTCGGTTTACCGGGTATCTGTATTACCTGACATGTTTTGTTGCAAAAGACAGAAGTAAATGTCGTATCGAGCGTACCGTTTATATTTGCATTTCCAACATGAATATTTTCGACAAACGGAGTCAGAAAGCATCGTACATTCATCTCCCTGCCCGTACAGGCACTGCCCGTGAACTCAACACTGCCACTCGAACATAATGAATCTGTTGGTCTGTACCGCACTACTATTTTATAGGTAGAATCCTTGTCAATTACAAACGGTGGCGGTCCCTTTGGTCCCCAATCCGTTACTGTGAATTCACTTCCCAAACCGTTGTCGTTCAGAACCTGAAAACCTGTGATTTCAACAAAGTTCTTTTCTGCTTTGAGTGTTATTGTCTTAGATGCTTCCGATGGATTAGCGACATCAATGATATCGAGATTTCTCGGTGTTATCGAAAGATTTGGCAATTTTGTCGGAGGCAGTACATAATTTGAAACACCAACAAGTCCTCCATGATTGGGAAATGTAAAAGTAGCACTGCCACCATCGCAACCGCCTTTCCACGAAATATAGCATGGTGGAGGGTCTCCGATTGTTCCGCATTCGATTAGGATTTGATTGTAAATATCCTTCAACTCCTGAGCACTGTTTACTCCCATCCAAATATTAGGTGAAACGTCTAAACTGGGTTTTCCAATGAAAGATAAATTCTGCAAGTGAGTTTGATTTTCAGGTGTTATTGGCTCGGTGCCGAATTGAATTACATAGATGGTTACATTGTATAATGCAGACAGTCTTTGTACTTCATCTATATTGAACCTACCGCCGTTGATAGGTCCTCCAAAATCTGACAAGTGGTTTCCGTCAGTTAAAAATACGATAACCGGTTTATACTTTGCTTTGTCGGGTCTGCACCAATACAAAGCACTATAATGCTTGATAAATGTATCATATCTTTTGTATAAAAATGCCGCATTGTAATTTGTGCCTGTACATTGAAAGGGCATTCTGTTTATAGCATATAAAAGCTCATCCTTATCTGAAGTGAATGTTCTGATAGGTTCATCACCATTATCCTGACTCGCTACGGCATCTCCGCAAAAAGCAGTAATTGCAGTTTCAGTACGTTTAGGGTCAAATTGACGAGCCCATTCTTTTAAAACTTCTTTTGCCGCATCAATTTTTGTAGTACCTCCGGGTAAAGGGTCGCCCATTGATTGTGATATGTCAACCACTAATACAGCGGAAAATGTCGTCAGTGTTTGTGCAGGACAATCCGGGTCAGCAAGAACTTCCCTTCTGACTTTTTTCCCAAATTCCATTTCTTCGACTATAATATCGGTTTTCTTAATCGGTTTCAAAATCGGGCTGTTTCTAATTTCGTTACCCAAAGCATCCTTCAACCGAAAACCGGTTGTTATATATGGGTACTGAGACGGTTCGGTATATTTCATCTCAAGACTCGGACCTTGACCAAAAACCTCCCGAAATAACGGCGATAGCATGAAAGCCATCGCTAAAAAAAATATCTTTTTCATTTTACTTCTCCATTAATATATATTTTTTTCATTCTCATTTATAAAAATTCCTAATGCTCAACAATCAAAGGTTTGAACTTTCTCATCTTGCCGGCAGTGCAAACCACAAAATAATAACCTGAAGATAAACTTGCCGTATTAAAATGAACTTTGCTTTTTACATTATTAAAATCAACATTTATAATTTCATTTCCCATCAAATCATAAATTGAAATTTTGATGTTGCCAACAACATCATTCGGAAATATCAATTCAAAATAATCATCGGCAGGATTGGGTGAAATCTTGATTCCATCATCATTACTTTCGGTCAATTCCTCTACATCGGTAACCGGCGAAGCCGTAATTGTTACTATATCATCATAGCAGGACGAACCCTTGATTTTTATTTTTGCAGATGTCTGATTGGCATCAAGTGCAGTATATTGAACGCCAATTGTGTATGATGAATCCTTGTCTAAAATAATCGGTGGTGGACCTGCAAGTCCCCAATCAATTTGGATTCTGTCGCTTCCGTAAAGATCTTCGGTAAATTCAATATTGCTTAATTCTACAAAATTTTTCTTGGCTGTCAAGGTAACGTCAGCTTTTGTTGTCTGGTTTAGTTTCGTATTGTTGAAAGCCAAAACCTCAGGACTGATTTCCAAGTCAGGCAGTAAGCTCGGATTTATTGTATAACTAATAGTATCCGAAATACCTCCATAATTCGGAAAACTAATCACAGTAGTTCCGCTTTGGCAGTCTGCCTTCCAAGTAACGAAGCAGGGAGGAGGAGTGCCATAAGTTCCAATTTCGGTATATATCTGTAATAAAATATTAATTAAAGGACTTAAATCGTTTACTCCCATCCAAATATTAGGTGTAATGTCGTTAGTGGGTTTTCCAATGAATGATAGATTCTGTAAATGAGTCTGATTATCAGGGGTTATTGGTTCTGTACCCAATTGAATTACATAGATGGTTACATTGTATAATGCCGACAGACGTTGTACTTCATCTATATTAAACCTACCACCGTTAATAGGTCCACCAAATTCAGGCAAATGGTTTCCGTCTGTTAAAAATATAATGACCGGTTTATATTTTACTTTATCAGGTTTACACCAATACAAGGCACTATATTGCTTATAAAATATATCAAATCTTTTGTACAAAAATGCCGCATTATAATTTGTTCCCGTACACGGTGGCGGCATTCCGTCAATTGCTGCAAATAAAACATCTTTATCATTCGTCAAAGTGCAGGGTGGCTCGTTTGAATTGTTTACACTTGCAACCGCATCTCCACAAAAAGCAGTTATTGCAGTTTCGGTCCGTTTGGGGTCCTGTATTTTAGCCCATTCTTTCAATCCTTCTTTTGTTCCATCAATTTTAGTTAATCCACCAGGCAACGCATCACTCATAGACTGCGATATATCAATGGAAAATACTACGGAATTAGTACCTAAGGTCAGCGAAGGTGCTTCAACCTCGATTACCTCTCTTAAAATCAAACCACTTGTTGTTGTTTCATTTACAATAACATCATTCTTTTGAATAGTTCTAATCTCATTTCCTTGTGCATCATACAGCTTGAATCCGGCAGTGATATAAGGATACTTTGAAGCATCAACGGATAAAAGCTGTACACTTTGTCCCTGTAAATTTACCGTAATAAAACTCAGGAACATACAAATAGCAGGTATCAACAACTTTTTCATAAGCAACCTCGCTAAATTTATATGACAATCATTTTTTATCACTTTTTTTAAAAATGCACACTTTATATATATAATAACACAAAAATAGTAAAAACGTTTCACAATTTCTTAATATTTTTTCATTTTATTTTCATTTTTTCTTTTTGACTTTAACTGCAATTCAGATAAATGATTGCAATTACAGCGGTTACAAATATTCAATCCAATCGGGATTGTGAAACCCTTTGGAATAATTTTTTTACTAACATTCAATCCCTTCGGGATAGTTTTTAAATTCACTGTCATCCTGAGCTTGTCGAAGGATGATATGGAATTTTCAATAGTGAATTTAAAAGAATTGAGATTCTTCACTTCGTTCAGAATGACAATTTAAAAGAACACAATAACTACTCAACGCTAAAAAAACTATTTATCCAGATCCTCAAACTCAAGCTCTGTTTCAATCGAGATATAAACAGTTCTGTTATAAAAACGACCCTCTGGCGAATCATTCGAATAAAACGGTTTGTCGGGACCCAATCCTTTGGAAAATTTCTTGTCAACCCCAAGGGCATCAGCTGTAACATCTGCACGTTCTTTCGAAAGTTTATGGTTTCTTGCCGGGTCGCCGGTGTTGTCAGTACGTCCTTCGATATCAACTTTAGAATTATCCTGAATTCTTCCTTTTGCCAGTTTCAAAATTGGTTGATGTTCCTTTGTCAGTTCAGATTTGTTGAACTCAAAAGAAATCAAGCTGAACCTGTCGAAATCGCGTGCATCAACTTTTTCGCCATCCATCAAAGCAAGGAATTTATTTTGAATTGTGTACGGCTCAACCTTCAAGCTTTGAACATCCGATTCCCAAACCTTGTTGCTGTTGTCTTCGATAACAAGTTTGTATTTATAATCCTGATTTAGCAATGGAACATATTCCTGCTCCTCTTCGAGATTAAGTTCCAAAACTGAAGGCGGCTGACCTTTGCCTTCAAATACTTTTAGCAAAAAATCACCCTGATAAGTAACAACTTTCCAACTCTTAATACCCACATCAGAACTTGCCGATGGCTTGAATCTCAGCTTTGGCGGGTTTGTATTCCTGATAGTATCACGAACCGCAACCGGCTCAAATAAAATTTCATTGAAGTCCGATTTCATTTCCACCCTTCTGTTTTCTTCAATACCTTCTTTACGTGAGGGATTAGAAGGAACATCGGGAAGATTTCTCGATTCAACTTTAATTCTCTCAGGGTCTATATTCCATTCTTTGATTATGAATTCCCTTACATTATCAGCACGCTTTTTCGAAAGACTCGTGTTGCCCGATTCAACCCCCTGGTTGGAGTTGCAGCCAATCAAAGTCAGTGTTGTATTCGGGAATCTTTTCATTCTATTGCCGACGATATTCAATACCTGATAATAAACTTCCATTGTTTTCAAATTAGCAAGATAGTTTGGGCTAAACTGTTCTTTCTCCTTGTCTGACATACGGCTGTACCTTGCGGGAATGTCAGCACCGCCATCATCAAAAAATACAAAGTTCAGCAAGGGGTGAATTCTACGCGATAAAAATTCTTCTACCCTGATTTTTGATACAGGAGATTCAGTCCCGTCCTGCTCAACAGATACGGCAGTTATGAATGCATTGAATTTCGGAGGTGCAGGTGGTGGAGGCAAAGGCGGTAATGGTGCATCCTTTGGTGCTGTTATTGGCGGTATAATTGTTCTTGGCGCATACTTAATCGAAATTCCACCGCTGAGAGCATTTGCTTTCCAACTCAGGTTGGTAGCAAGCGGCATCAATCCCAAAATATAAAACACCTCAGGTTCGATAAACCACTCATAGCTCGAACCCATTGGAAAACTATAACTTGCACCTATTACACCTGCAAAATCAAGTGCAGAAGCATTTGGAATATCTCCTGTACTATCATGTCTTGTTCTAGTTTGTGTATCTTCAAATACACCAAATGAAGGACTTATAATTTCTTCTTTTTGGGAAAAACTCTTACCAAGAATTATACCTGCTCTGAAACCAGCCATCAAGGCAAGATTATCTGTCGAATAAAATTTTACCAATGGCATAATACCTGCTGTAGAGATTGAAGCGTCAACGGAATGCTCGAAAACTCCGGGCACCTGAATTCCGTTTTCTGTAACCTTAACGTCTTCCTGTTTACTCAAAACAGCGCTCAAATCTGAGTATATGAAACGCAAATTCAAATCCAGGTCTGTAAAAATAGGGAAGGAATAAAAACCTCCGAAATAAAATCCGATACCCGAACCCTTTTCAAATCTCGGACAGCAGTTCGGTATCAGGTCTTCACCCCATTCAGCACCTGTAAAATTCGCCTGATGCTGATTGTAGTTCAACCCGAAAAACAAACCGTAGCTGTCCCTTTGCTCGTATGGTTGCTGAGCATAGACGGTTCCTTTTTTTTCTTCCTGTGCTGTTAAAAGTATTACGGATAAAAGTATTATCCCCAATGTTCCCATCAAAATCCGAAACATAATCTGTCCCCTACTATTAATAAATTTTTCCCAATAACAAGAATCCCTTCACCTTTAAATTTAAAATTTAAAATTTAGAATTAAGAATTTAACACTCAACACTTAACACTCAACACTAAAAATTGTTTACTTTTGACCCTTGTTACCTATATCAAAATAAATAATTCAATTCAATATATTATTAAACCTATAAAATTATAAAAATCATTTATAATAATCAATAAATATATTTAATCTAAACTACAAAGTTAATGATATTTTCGGATATGTCAAACCTAATTAGCTGAAAATAAATGCTTTATTGCTAAATATAAAAAAATACTATTTTTTGGCTTTTTTACCTGAAACAAAGTGTGAATCTTCTATATCAAATCTAAGCATAAGTTCGTGTGATTTTGTGATACCTATTCTTTTGGAAATCGAAATTTTTAGTTTTTCTGAGTTGTCAGAATTCTGAACAAAAAGCATTGGTGAGTTCAGTAATCTGAAATTATCTTTACCTGTGAAACCAAAAGCTTTTGCAAGATTTCCCGGTCCCTTGCACAAATCCCCAATTAGCAATTTCCTCCCTTCTCCTTTCTTCATTTTCCTGTTATTAAGCATTTCCACAATACCAAGTATTGGTTCTGCAGCTCTTATTAAAACAGCACTTCCCACACCTTCTTTTTCCGTAACAAAATTAATGCAATGATGTACGCCGTAAATTTTATATACATACAGTATTCCACCGGCTTCAAACATTGGTGCATTTCTCTGAGTTTTCCCGACAGAAGAATGACAGGACAAATCACCATCAGCCAAATATGCTTCAGTCTCCACGATTTTAGCGGCAAGTGTAAGTTCGTTTTCCTTCCTGACAATTATTTTTCCCAGCAATTCCTTGGCAACAATTTCAGGTTTTCTCCTGAAGAATGATAAATCGAGTGCCTTATTAAAATCAATATCAATCATTATCTAAAATAAAAAAGTCATCAAACATACGCAAGATGACACAACTAAAACAAACAGACCTAATAAACTTTCCACTAATTTACAATCACCATTTTCTCTGTCAACAAATATTCACCAATATTGACTACAACATAGTATAAGCCGGAAGAATATCCGCTTACATCGAAAATCAAGTCAATCTTTTCCTTTGGAGAAACTACCTCTTTGTTAAAGACTTCAACTCCTTCTATGCTAATAATTTTAATATTGAAAACAGAACCCTGCTCAACAATTTCCTTATCGGATTGTCCGGTTTCAAAAGTATTCTTAATGCTCAAATTCAGGAAACCGTCGGTTACAGGATTTTTTGTCATGAGGACAGTGGGCTTATTTATATATTTTAATTTGAACTCAGCTAAAGGCAAACAGGCATCAACCAATTTCAAACTTCCGTCAATTTTTGTCAGGTCAACCTGCTTAGCTGTTATTGGTTCAAATTGCTCGATTACAATCTGAGTAAAATCGGGATTAGCAAGAAATACTGTTCCTTGTATCCATAATACATCACCGGCTTTGCTCATCATAACATCTGCAAAAGTCGAATCAATACTTCCAATGATGGCTCCGTCCCTGTAAGAAAAAGGAATAGTTAATCTATCGTTCGATGAATTTTGGGCAAACATTGCCGTCGGTAAGAACAGATATGGGTCAAACGTAAACCTGAATTTAATACCGCTTGGTTTTAAAAATGGTATCGGATTGCTTAAAGTCGAAGTCATAGTAATCTTCTGTCCGGGTTTAGCTTTGTAATCTCCGATTTGAATAGTTGCTTCATATTTTTCTTCCGGAACTTTTGCTAAAAGATTTATATAAAATGTATCGAGGCAAACTGATTGTTCATATATTCTTAAAAATGACTGATAATCTCCTTCTACTCCAGCAGAAAAACGTACCGGCAAGGTTAGTTTACCACCGGGTAAAAATCTGACGGGATAGTTCAATGCGGTATCAAGTGAAAAGTTAATGTCATCTGGAGTAAACTGCATAAACAATATATTTTTTTCATAAGCGGATTTATTTTCAACTTGAATATACCTTTTTGCTCCAAGATTTGCCCAAACCTCACCAAAGTTTATTTCAACAGGTGTATAGCTCAGGTAATGATGGTATATATTAACTTTGCAATCCAAAGTGTCAAATCCCGGACAAACCTTGCTATCAAAAACAAACTTTGCATTGTGCTGACCAATTGCCAAATCAGGTGGATTTACCGTAACCGATAACTCAACACTATCCAAGGGAGGAACTATTATGTAATTATTTGGATTGAGTGTAAATAATCCACTGCCGTTTACTGTGGTAATTGTTATTGAATCTCTCAAAGTTCCACTGTTGCTAAATTTAATACGAATGTCCTTCTGTGAATCGCATTGCTCCAGAGAGCCAAAATCCGCAATAGACGAGGAAGTTCTGGTATCGGCTTTGTAAAATTCTCCTGTAATGTATAATTTCTTGGAAATATTTTTTGCAGTAGTGGTTGTCAAGCTGATGGTAGCCGAATGTTGCCCTTCAACTGTTGCAGAGTATTCAACATATATCGGAATCGAATCATTTCTGTCAATTGTATATGGCAATGGCGGTTTGTTTAAAATTGTAAATAGGGAGCTCGCAGGATTAATATCCAGTTGCATGATTGTATCGGTACCAGATCCAGGATTTATTACCCAGATTGTATCGAGCTCATAACCCTCTTTGCAATAGTGTACTCCATAATTAACAGAGTCTTTGCTGAACTCCACCATTGAACTATAGCTCTGGATGTAAATTGGAATACATTTGCTTGCAGGGCAGTAGCCCGTTGCTATAAAGCAAAGGTAACCAATGTCATAAACAGTGTCTTTACTGCAAATAAAAGTAACATCAAAATCCATACTTCCGTTATAAGTTATGTTTTGACTTAACGGAGGGTCAACAGCGGCAATTTGGATACTACTGACAGGTGGTCCTAACTCGATACTTGTAATGGTTAAGTCCTCCGTCCCAATTGACCTGACCCTAAATTTCTTCTTAAACGGGGTATTGGTTTGAAAGCTCGTAGAAAAAGACTGAGGGTCAGTGTCCAGTGCAATTCTTATTCCGAAACCCGTAACAGCAACTCTGATAATATCGTTGCAAGGTTGGGAATTAATAAATATCGTGTCATTGATTGTTCCGATTTTATCCGGCTTAAACGAAACATTGCACCTCACCGAATCTCCCGGTTGCAAAACAATAGGATAGTTCGTAGTATTGAAAGATATTTGGTACTGAGACGCACTTATCAATGGCTGGTCTAAAGTTATCTCAACATCTCCGAAATTCAGAATATAAAAATTATTCGTTTCGCTTGCCCCAATACATACCTTCCCAAAATCAATTGTAGTATCTCTCGAAATCAGATTTGTTGATTTTGTCTCACCGCACAGCAATATTTCAAAAGGATTTTTATCTCCCCTCACAAAAGTCATATCATTATTGTTCAATTGCAATGTAGCTCTGTTTGATTTACTCGTGTCCTTCTTAAAGCTGACTATAATTGACTTGGAGCCACCGGGAGGTATGGCAACAGGCAATTTCGCACCGTTAGCCCATCCCACAATCGAAAAGTTAGTATTCGGTTCCAAAATCTTATTGTCTGTGATAACCAAATCTATATTGCCGGTATTGAATACAGGGATTGTATCAAAACCAAGTTGCATACATTTCAAAGTAAAAGTAGAAGATGGTTTTGCTGTTATGATAGGCGAGACACCATAAGCCAAAACCGTTACAAATGTATCAGCGGGACATGGATTGACATCGCATCTGAATCTTGCTGAAGTCCAGCCCGTATCAATAGGATTGGCACTGAATATTGACTGCACTCCACCCGTTGGTATTTTCAATGGAAAATTCGTTCTGTTCTCTATTCTGTTGTCGCCGTCAATTCTAACGATATCCACAATGCTTTCTCTGTCGGTTGCCGCAGTCCATCTAATTCCGTAAACATTGTCATTACCGCAATAAGCAGGATTTATTTTCAATAAAGTATCCTGCGGTGCAATTGTCTTCGTAACACCGTAACCTGCGAGATTGACGTTCAGGTTAGTTCCATAGCCAAAATCAATTCTCAATATTGCGGTTTTTGCTCCGATAGTTTTTGGCGAGAATTTAATATTCAATCTCGTTGTTTCACAGGAATTAATTCCAAAACTTGTACCCGGTGAAACTATTGAAAACTCATTGTTAGGGTCATTCAAAATACTAACATTCACAACATCGGAATTGAAATTCAAATTATTCAGCAGAACAAAATCAATGCTGTCTCCGGGAATACAAATTTCATTAAAATTTATTGAGTTTTTATCTACAGTTTGCAGTGGAGTAGCTAAACGGTAAACACCTTCGCCGACAATCCAGCCGTTGTTACTTGTTATAAACCAAATATCGTCTAAATTCCCGTTATCAAAACCGCAATTTCTTAAAATCCAATTTTGTCCGCCATCAGTTGTGTACCAGACATTTCTGAAGTCACCAGACACCCAACCTGTTTGTGAACTTAATAAAAATGAGCCGAACATTCTGACTCCGGTATTGTATCTGTTCCATGATGCTCCCATATCGGTGGTAAATCTCATACCGCCACCGCCGCTTCCGCCCTGACATCCCGAAGATGTTGGTACCAAAAATGAATTTCCAACTTTTGTTATTTCTTCCTGCCAATCATTTGGTCCCGTATTGGACATTGGAGCCCAGGTGTTTCCTCCATCGGTAGTTTCCCAAATCCAGCCACTGCTCGAAGCGTAGCCGGTACCGAACATGCTGTAAACAATCAAATCCGTCAATCCCGAATTAGGTAAGCTACCTACAAATACTGACCATGTACTTCCACCGTCTGTTGTCTTCCAGAATTCCTGATTAGAAAGGCATCCGCCACCAATCACAAACCCGTTGTTGTTGTCCAGAAAGTAGCATCCCCACATAGTTGATGTCATGCTCGGAGGGCTGACCTCAAACCATGACGCTCCACCATTGGTTGACTTGAAAAGTCCGTCCAAACCTGAAGTATATCCGATATTTTCTGAAGGAAAATGGATACCCTCCAGATGATTTGCCCCGCTGATTGTGGCTCCTTCCCATGAGTTGCCTCCATTAGTTGTTCGTATAACCATTCCGTTGAAACCACATACCCAACCATAACTGGGATTAGATGGTAAAAAATAAACATCGAGCCAATAATTGCTCAGGTAGGGTTGAGGAATAGAAACTACTTTTTCCCACCTCTGAGCTTGCAAAGCAGAAGGTATAATGAACGTAAGTATTGATAATAAATATAGTATCTTTTTAAATCTCATTCACATTTTTTTTAATCAATTTTTTTATTGGCTTTTTTACTACTCTTATCAATTAATAAAAACAACTTGTAACTATATAAATATAACAAATTTATTTCAAACTTATTGTAAATATATTGACTAATATTTATAGCTTAACACAAATTTCATACCATTTATCTTCCTTTAGGTTGAAATTTAATAACTAGTTTTCATATATAAAACATATCTTAATTAAACTAAAAACCGGACTTATTCGATTAAGTTTTGTAAATTTGTTATTTAATAATTTTTATTGCTCTAAATTTGTTTGATGGTTAATTTTAATATAAAAATAAAGCAACTTATTATTCTTTTTTCGGTTGTTGTCCTTTTTTCATGTGCATCTTCAGAACAAACTGAAGTCAAAAATGCGGAAAATCTTTTCAACAAAGGTATGAAACTTTTCAATGATGAAGACTACCTTGAGGCAAAGAACACATTCGATTTGATTAGATTGCAATATCCTGCCAGCCAATTTGCCGATGATGCCCAGTACTACATCTCAGAATGTCATTTCAAACGTGAGGAATATATCCTTGCTTCATTTAATTACAATATGCTGAGAAGATTGCATCCCAATAGTCAATATTACAGGGAGAGTTCATTTAAGGCGGCATTTTCTTTTTATAAACTTGCACCACAATATGATTTGGACCCTGACTATACAATGAGAGCCATCAAAGCCATGTCCGAGTTTCAGGCGTCTTATTCAGGTGATTCTCTTGCTGTGGTAATGAATGGTTACATACAGGAACTAAGGGACAGACTTGCTGAAAGGGAATACCAGACTGCACTGCTTTACCGGAAATTAAACAGCCCTCAATCTGCTTTGATATATTATGATGCCGTGATAAATGACTATGATGATACAAAATTTTTCGAGTTGGCATATATTGGAAAAATCGAAGTCTTAATTGAAATGAAGTTTTGGGAACAGGCAAAAACCACTATCGGATATTATTACATTCTGTTTAAATCAAGCGAAAACCAGTCGAAAGTTAAAAAACTCGAAGAACAAATGCCTTAAAAATGCTGATATATTTTTAGCCATATATTTTCTAATTAATCCTGCAAAAAAGTTAAGTATTAAACAAATATATTGATTGAATATAAAAAATTGTTTAATTTTAATAATAAAAATTTAAAATTTTGACAATTTAGTTTAATATTAACATTGAGGTTCAAAATGATAAAGCAAATACTTTTCGAATTGCTGTTACTGTTGGTCATTTCGACATCAGTTATAGCACAGAGTAATCAGCCGATAATCATTGACCATACCTGCTGTGATTTGACAAAAATCCCCGAAAATTATGTAATACAGGCAAAACAAACTTTCAGAACTGCATACGGGCATACTTCTCATGGCTCACAAATAGTCACGGGTATGACTTTGATGCAAAGCCAGCTTTACAGTTTTGGAACTAATCAGGGGCAACTTTATTTCGTCGATAATGGAATTCCCGGTGCTTACGATTTGGGTAATCCCGACAGAATAACCTGGGCAATTGCCACAAGAAATTTATTGAAAAATAATACGAATAATATCAACATGATTATGTGGTCATGGTGCGGACAGGCAAATACTACTCAGGAAAATATTCAGATATACCTGGATTCTATGAGCCGTCTGGAAAGGGATTTTCCAAATGTCAAGTTTGTTTACATGACAGGTCATCTTTATCCTCCGGGTAGTGGAGGTTGTGAAAACGGTAATAACAATCTTAGAAATGAGCAAATACGAAACTATTGCAAAAACAATGGAAAAATTCTTTTTGACTTCTCCGATATAGAAAGCTACGACCCCGATGGTATATATTTTCTTGACGATTGTGCCGATGACGGCTGCAATTATTATAATTCTCAGGGACAAAATATCGGAAACTGGGCTACAGAATGGTGTGCCGCTCATCCCGGAGAATGCGGTGATTGTTCCTGTGCCCATTCGCAATGTCTTAACTGCCGTCAAAAGGGAAGAGCTTTTTGGTGGCTTATGGCACGGCTTGCCGGTTGGGATGGTATTCCCGGTTCGACTGTTGCCACTCCGACACTTAAAGGACCTACAACAAGCTCAGTTGATGATGACGGTTCGGTGAAGTTTGAATGGAGTGCCGTAAATAACGCAACTGATTACAATCTTCAAATAGCCGAAGACACTTCTTTTACTGACCCAATACACAACCAATGGACATCAGGTATTGAATTGACTGTTAATGATATTGAACTTGGTAAAAGATTTTATTGGAAAGTCCGTGCGAAAACCTCTACAGCAACAGGCAACTGGTCGCCTATAACGAATTTCATTACAAGGTTAGCATCTCCCATTCCTGAATATCCTTTAGATAATGAAAAAATTGAAGGAACTGATGTTTCTTTGCAATGGCTTGCTGTCGCAAATGCTGACGAATATGAAGTGCAGGTTTCGGATAATCAGATTTTTTTAAACATCATTGCACAAAATAAGGGGACAAACTTAAGATTCGTGCCTTCAGGTCTCTTGGAAGGAAAAACATACTATTGGAAACTCAGGGCAAGTAACGAGATTGTGCCAAGCTATTGGTCTGCAGTTAGGAAATTCGATTGCCTTTCGCAGGAACAAAATGAAGTAGTTCTTAATACGAGGGGGCTTGATTTTGGAACTGTGAAGGTTGACTCAAGCAAGATTCTTCCGTTTCAGGTTATTAATATTGGGACAACAAATGTAGATGTAACCGATATCCGTATCTTGGGTCAGGGTGCTTCCGGCTTTTTACTGCTTGAGAATAATTTCAATTATACAATTCCACCAGCCGACAGCTTTGAATTTAATATTAAATTTCTGCCCATTCTCGAAGGCGATTATCAGGCAACAGTTAGTGTTATCAATACATCGTTCAACAGTCCGCTCAATATGAATTTAACGGCAAAAGCAATACCTGCAACCGATGTCAGGGATTTCATCGAAAATGATTTATTCAATTTAAAATGTATTCCAAATCCCTCAAACAATTCTTTGAAATTGGAAATTAATGCGAAATCCGATATTAACGGTGATATTGAAATTAACATAATAGATTCAAAGGGAGAAATCGTTTTTTCACAGTCAAAAAATCTTTTGCACAATGGTTTAAATCAGATTACTCCTGATATCTCGGGATTAGCTTCAGGAATATATTTTGTGGTCGTAAAAATCAATGGCAGTATTTATACAAATCCTGTAATTTTGATAAAATAAATTTTAAAGAAAGCTGTTAAAGCAGTAAACAAATATTTAGGGAATAGATAAATTCATCCATGTTAAAACTTGATGAAAAAGTATAATTTTAATGAGTAAAAATTGCAGAATTTGTAATAGCAATAATTTAAATGAATTTTCTGTTGGGGGATTTCCATTAATCACTTGCAGGGATTGTGGTATAATATATAACGCAAGCTTACCCACTGAGGAATATCTTGAAAATTACTATCGGAGCGAATACAAGATTTCAAAATTAGACGAACTCGGTATTGAAAAAAGGAGAATTTTCAGGTATCCCGAGCAAATCGAATTGATTTCGGAAATATTGAAGTACAAACCGGCAAATTCAAAACTTCTCGATATTGGCTGTGACAGAGGTTATTTTCTTGATGAAGCGAGGCGATTTGGTTTTCAGGTTCAGGGTATCGAACCATTGGCAGAAGCAAAAGATTATTGCAATACAATCGGTCTTCATGTCTTTGATACACTAGAAAGTGTCGAATCCAAATTTGATATAATAACAATGTGGCACTCTCTGGAACATCATTTGAATCCAAAGCAATCACTCGAAAAAATCATGAACTATCTCGATGACGATGGAATCCTTGTGCTTCGTGTGCCTGCTTTCGATTGCATCTGGAGAAGGATTTTCGGGAAAAGATGGATATGGTTTCAGCCGGAAAATCATTATTTTCATTACACAAAAGATTCATTAAATTATCTGCTTCATTCATCTGGTTATTCAGTCGTTCAGTTAATACGCAGGAAACCCAACAACAGAATCACCAAGGCATATTATAAAATGTCGATGAAATCATTTAAAAAGTATTTTGAAAGTAAAAGCAATTTTAAAGCCCGATTATCAAGATTCTATCAGGATTTAACAGGTGTTGAACTCTTTGCGGTTACAAAAAAAGAATTAATTTATAAAGGAATAGACTCTTCACTTCGTTCAGAGTGACGGGGCGTGTCATTCTGAGTGAAGTGAGGAATCTCAAAAGAAGAATCTAAAAGGTCACTTGCAATAATTGTTTGAATTAATTCTCTAAATATTTAACAAAATATTATTTTTTACTTTAAATTTGCATAATGAGTATTCTGAGCAGATATATTTTACGGATTCATATTGCACCTTTCATCTTCGGAACGGTGCTAGTCATGTTTTTGTTTCTGTTCCAGTTTCTTTTGCGAAACATTGACCAATTGCTCGGAAAAGGACTTAGCGAATGGGTGATTGTTCAACTGATTGTTCTTAATTTATCATGGATGCTTGTGCTTGCAGTCCCGATGGGTGTTCTGTTTTCAACGCTAATGGCATTTGGAAATATGTCATCCGTCCACGAAACGACAATAATCAAATCGAGCGGCGGGAGTTTGATTAAAATGATGAGACCTGTTGTCGTCTTTGGTTTGATTTTGACTTATGTTCTCTTTTGGTTCAATGACGAAATCCTTCCCGAAGCAAACCACAGGGCAAAAGTTCTTATGATGGATATTCAAAGAAAAAAGCCGACTTTTGCAATCGAGTCTGGAAAATTTTCTCAGGAACTCGACGGCTATACCATTTTTGCACGCAGGGTGGATTCCATCAGCGGTGTTTTATACGGTGTTACGATTTACGACACAAGGAGTATGAACAATGTAAATATTGTTTCTGCTGATACAGGAATTGCAAGTTTTTCAAATGATATGTCCAAATTGATTTTTGACCTTTATAAAGGCGAAATCAATCAAATGAACGAGTTTGAATTTAAAAATTTCCGTAAGATTAACTTTGAAAAATACAGAATTATAATGAATGCCGAAGGTTTCAACCTCACCAGAACTGACGATGATGTAATCACCCGTGGTGACAGGGAAATGCACATTAGGGACATGCAGGTAATAGTTAATGAAGCTCTCTCGAAAAAAAAGGAATTCGATGATAAAATGGATTTACAGGTTAACAAGCATTACAGCTATATTTCAGGGAAAGCTGTTGATTCATCAATCGCTACTTTCAGGCAAGCTCCAAGTACCGAAAGAAGCTATGCTTCAACTCTACGCAATGTGCAAAGAAGAATATCATTTTTAAAAACATCATTGAACTCCGATTTGATGAGAAGAGATGATTACGACTTTAAGGCAAGACAATTTGAAATAGAAATTCAAAAAAAATATGCCATTCCATTTGCCTGCATTGTCTTTGTGCTCGTTGGATGTCCTCTCGGAATAATGACAAGGGGTGGAAACTTTGGAGTCAGTGCCGCAATCAGCTTAGCATTCTATATTCTCTACTGGGCTTGTCTTATTGGTGGCGAAAAGCTTGCAGACAGGGGAATGATTAATCCGGTTATAGGCATGTGGGCGGGTGATATTTTGATTTTTCTTATTGGAATTTTTCTGATATTCAAAGTAAACAATGAATCTCTGAGATTACCAGGTTCTAAAAAAATTTCAAAATTACTGCTCAGGTTTCGGAAAACCGCAACAAAGAATAAGCAAGCTGACAACTGAAAACGTCATTCTGAACGCAACGAAGTGTAGTGAAGAATCTAAAATCAGTACTAATACGAGATTCTTCGCTTCGCTCAGAATGACGGTGAAATATATTCATGAGATTCTTCGCTTTGTACAGAATGACGGCGAGAAAATCAAACTATCTTATCAAAGGGTTTTCCCGTTTCTCTATTTTCAAATCCTGCAGTTGCGGTGCTTTTATTCCAAAACGCAGGTAAAAACCTGCACTGTATCCAACGGGCCACCACTGGAATGTCAGGTTCCAGCAGTGCATGTCCTTGCTAATTTCAAAGGATGGTGCAAGTAGTTCCATATTGATAAAATCATATTGTGCATTTCCTCTGATAGACCAAGTTTGTGTTAAGTTGAACGAAAATCCTGCCGTCAGATTAATCCTTCTTGTTATTTTATGTTCGAAAGGTTCCGAATACTCGAGATTTAAGCCAAGATTCATGTTCCATGGAATAATAACAGGTGACCAGCCGGGGCTCTTATCTCCATAGAAGTCATAGAATTCTTCATCATACTCATATCTTTGCTTAAATCTTTCTCCAAGACCCGACGATGTAGTGTCAATCTGAGCTGTCTGCGGTGTATCCTGGCTGAATGAAGTATTTACGTTCATGCCTTGGGAAGAAAATGAAGTGGATAGCTGCATGCTGAAGTTTGTTAATCTCAACAATCCTTTTCCGTTCTCGAACAAAGTTTGATTTATTCTGGTTATCGGTCCAGTGTAATCCTGTGTAGTTCGGTTCCATGTTCTGGCTTCATCATACATTGTAAAATTGGCATTCGCAGACAAATTGAGGTCGCTTAATGCAGGTATTCTGAACTGCATAGAAATATCGCTTGCCTTCATTGAATCTCTTGTCATATCATAACTACCGTTCAAAGTCCAGCGAAAAAACTCGGCATTTTTGTCGGGAATTGTATCTCCCTGAGCCATTTTTGCTTCGAAACTATTCAGAATGCTCCATCGTAGCGATTGGGATTCTCTTGCTGATGCAATGCCACCGCCATCTGCAGAAAAGCGTGAATACTTTATCGTTGTACTATCCTTTGTGTTGAAATAAGTTCCATAGAAATTGTAATCTGATGTTGATAAATCAGGTGAAAAAGCGTATCCGACAGATGGCTGAAAGGTATGTCGGACAGCATTTACTCCAAATAGCTTTGGAGTTATTATCCCGAACAATCTTGTTGATAAATCTACACCTGTGCTGTAATTGTATTCAGTAAAAAAGCCATCCTGAAAGGTGTCGCTTGTTGTAGAATCCCCTGTGTTGTATGTTCTTATGAGTCTTCGGAAATAATTATTTGCACCAAAAGAAAAATATGGAGTTATATTAACATAACCAAGCTTCGGTGATATTGAAACCGATGGATTATGTGTAATTGATGATTTGTAATTCCACTTATAACTCGAATCCTGTTTCATAACATTTTCCTGATAGTAATTCCCTGAACCAGAGTATGAGAATGATAAATCCCTTATCCAGTCAGGAAGCCATGTACCAGCCGGTACAAATGATTTCAAAGGTTGCAACTGTGGAAACGAGTAATTCATTCTGGCAGTATTTTCCCGCCATTCTTCCGTTCTTATGTTTTGCTCCCTGTTGTAACCAAGTGAAACAGATGAGCCGTTATCGAATGATTTGGAATAAGATGCATTGGATGTAACATTTTGAGTTAATCTGTTCTGATAGCTCTTAAAATCTGTCTTTTGATTATAATCCTGTGACATATAACTTAGATTTGCAACAATTCTCGATTGAGGGTCAATTGTGTGATTATGCCTCAAAGAGATTTTATAATTTTTTGTATAATCTTCATCGGGGTCAAATCTTGTCTTTCCGTATTCAAGATTCATACCACCATCCATAACATCGAGCAGTTTCCATCTCGTTGCATTTTTAAGTGTGAAGCCACCTTTCGAGAAATAATCAATATTAAATTGCGTATCGTAATAATCGCTTAAAGCGAGATAAACTCCCAAATCCTGCAAAACCACACCTCTGTTGTTCGAAAAGAAAAAGGAAGGTATCATCAAGCCGGATTGTCTGCCGCTTTTATTCGGAAAGAATAATCCGAAAGGTACCATAAATACCGGTAAATCTTCTACATAAAATATCAAAGGGTCGAGAAAAATCCTATCGCTGGCGATTACTTTCATTTCCGGTGAACCAAAGTAAAAATGAGGATGAGGAGCATCACAAGTTGTGTAGCATCCATTTTGGACAAACAACTCATTTCCTGATATTCTTTTAATTTTTGAACCAAAGTAGTAACCTTCAGAGACCTGAGTTTCACCAAGTGAAATTGTTCCCTGCTGTGTTTTAAAGTTATACAAAATATGTTCGCCGACATAGGACTCGCCTTTATCAGTGAACTTTGGGAATCCCGTTATTTTATTATTTGAATCTTTAACACCCTGAGCGGTAAGGACTGAGGTATTGAAGTCAATTACCTGTATTTCTGCAGCAAGATGCTGGACTTTGTAATCGAGTTCGGATTCTCCGCGCAAATACATTTGCCTGCTTTTCAAATTGAATTTGACAGAATCCTTTGCTTTGTAAACGACGACCGAGTCAATATCCTGATTTTTCCCGGGTTTGTAAGTTATTGTTGATGATGATTTTGTGAAGCTTGCAGAATTTTCAATATTGTCGAGATTCAGAGTTTTTAGTGAATCGAATTTGTAATCTATACTTTTCTTATAACCCGGTTGTGCATTTGCATAAGCGAATACACAAAAAATAAGAATAGTTATTATGAAAATCCTATTTATCATTCGTTAAAAAACGTTTTAGTTTTCATCCAATTTTATTCTGTCAATATTTGAGGGAATATTGAATGAAAACGGCTTAGTAAAAGGTTCATTTATTTTTAAGTCATTTATTTCAAGTGTCAGATTGACATCGAGTTCAGGAAATTTATAAAGTTGCTTTTGAGCAAAGTCAATGCCATTGCTTTTTGCATAATTTGTATAGAATACGTGAAGGATTAAAATCCCTTCAGTATCTTTCCTCTGATATTGTGTAATAACCCGGTCTTTGAGTGAAACAACTGCGTATTCGATAAATTTCGGATTTTTAGCATTCTTAAAAAGCAATTCATCTTCATTAAGTTTCTTATCGAATACGAAATCTTTGGGTTCTCCGGGAGTTTCGCATCTGATAAGATGGATAAAATCTTCATAAGACAAAGGCAAAAATACTGCTGTTCTCATGTTTTCTGGGGTGGGTTTGCCCTCAAGCACCTGATTTGTCATGATATTGTAAAACAAAACATAATCCTTTGTAGCATAAAGCTTGCCGAAAGGAATTCCGAAGGGACCGAATAAATTCATTGATATTGAATCCATCTGAGCCAAATTCATGTTAGCAGAAGCCATCATTGACTGGTCTTTCATAGCGGCTGAAATGCTTGTTTTCATTGAAAGATTTTTAAATTGCATGTTTCTTTCGGGGAATCTTTCGTTCGTATTGGAAATAGTCTGAACATTCTTTGTGCCTGCACAAGACAGTAGAATAACAGCTGAAAATATTATATATATTATTGTTCTCATTATTAAATCATGATATTAGAATTATTAAAAATGTAAAATTAAAATTTTTTTGTAAGATATTCGAGATAAATTAAACATTAGTTAAATAAATTTTGTTCTTTTGACTATTTTAATTTAAATTAATGTTTTTAAAAATATTGGATTGAATAATATGCTTTATATTACAAAGAGAGTGATGTTTTCAGCAGCTCACCGGCTGTACAATCCTACATTCAGCGATGAAAAGAACGAGAGTGTTTACGATAAATGCAACAATTTTTACGGGCATGGACATAACTACTATCTCGAGGTTACCGTGGCAGGAAAACCTGACCCGGAAACAGGTTATGTAATTGACCTTAAGAAAATGAAAAAAATCATTATGTCCGAAATTGTTGATAAGGTTGACCACAAGCACCTGAATTTCGATGTTGAATTTCTGAAGGGCATTATTCCAACAGTCGAAAATTTATGTGTTACTTTCTGGAACATACTCAAGGATAAATTTCCGAATGCAAAATTGCACAAACTGACTTTATACGAGACTGATGACAGCTTTTGCGAATACTACGGTGAACCGGTAGAAATAAAACAATATAATATATAAATAAAAAACAGGATAAAATATGCACATTCATGTTGAAGACGAATACAATCTTGATGAGGACATTACTGCTTTGGCAGGGAAATTTCCTACACAAAACCAGTGGAATGAGTTATTATTTGATGCTAACGGTAACAGGAAATTGAGCAGGGAAGAAACCGATAAAATGATTGAACGGTTGGAAGAGAAGTTCATTGAGATAACTGAGATTTTGCGTATATCACGAAATGACCCGAACACGGCCCAAACTCCTATGAGAGTAGCAAGAATGATGGTTAATGAACTTTTTGCCGGAAGATATTCTACCGCACCGAAACTGACAGTCTTCCCGAACAGAAAAAAAGTTGATGAGCTTATTATCAGCAAAGGAATTGAGGTTATGTCGGTTTGCTCCCATCATTGGCAGACGATTTCAGGGCATTGTGCTATCGGTTATATTCCGCAGGATTCTGTTATAGGTCTTTCGAAACTAAGTAGGGTAGTGGAATGGTTTTCAAGGAGGGGACAGATTCAGGAGGAATTAGGCGAACAGATTGCAGATTATCTGGAAGAATTGATTCATCCAAAAGCTTTGGGTGTTGTAATCAAAGCAAGACATTATTGCATGATTGCCCGTGGAGTCAGGGGTTCTGAGACTGATTCCTTGATGGTTACCTCAGTTATGCGTGGTTTATTGCTCGAAGAATTTAATTTGAGAAACGAATTCTTAAAACTGATTGAAAGTTAAAGTTATTTAAATTTAAGCAGAACTCTGAATATTCCTATTCAGAGTTCTGTTCTGTTAAATAATTCTTTGAAAATCTCACTTATTAACGTTATCGCAATTAATAATTTGTGAATCAATGAATTCAATTTCCATTTTCTCCCATGAACTCCCTATTTTTTTCTGATAAAAGTAAATATTATTTATACTGCATGTTCCGTCCAAATTTTTTGTTGCAACAGCAGCATGCATAAACCTGTTAAGAATGATGTCATAATCATTTCTTTCATATTGCCAGTCTGGATGACAAATCACAATACGTAGAACTTTTTCTTTCCAGTTCGCTCTTTTAATTGCTTCCTGTATTTCCTTTTCCAGCTTTTTATCAGTTATCATGGCTTCGGGCATTCTGACTCTGTTAACTGAACATTGCTCCACATCTTTCAGCTTTTGTGAGTAAAGCTCCATGCCGGAAGTTCCGTCCAATGTGAATTCACCTTTTGCAAAAACACCGCTTTTTTCACATCTTACTTCGATGGTATGCTTTCTGGGTGAAATTTCAGTAAACATTTTTGTGAATACCTTGCTATCTTCGGTCTCGCAAATCTTCGGATTCGGTGCAATTTCCAAAAGGTAGTAAGAATTTAGCTGAAGTTCTTTCGGCAATTTAATAGTATGGCTTACTTTTACGTTGCCGTCAACAATGATTTTGACATCTAACCACATAGTAGCACGTGTTTTGTCAAATAAAGAGCCATCGAGATAAATCATTCCATAAATATCATCGCCACCCTTGAATTCATTTTTCATTAGTGCCGGATATTCCTGCTTGATGACTATCGGTTTGTCGGAAAAGATTATTTTACCCGCACTTTCCTTGTGGAATGCACTTGTGAAAACTGCCGATTCAAATTCTGATTGCAATTTATCGTATGCTTCTTTAGCAACTTTGAAAAGTTCGTTGACTTTCGGATGGTCCGGGAATGCACTCAAAATTCCTTCGGATACCAGTACTGCACATTCTGCCTGCTCTTTAGCTCTTGATAGTTTGTCTTTGCCCTCAGCTTTTGATGCGTATGACATTTCGATAGCATTATCAATTTCCTTAACAAAGTAATTGTCAACAGAATTTTTGAAATTATTATGAAACTCTACTGCTAAAAAATTATACTGAAAGTTGTAATTATTGCCTTTAACCTTAACATCGGGAAACTTTGTCGCAAAGTCATTAACTTTCTTTATGTTGTTTATATAATCCAGACCTTTACAATCCTTGTAAAAACCTTCTGCAATATTTAAATTTGAATAAAGCCCGGGTGAACTTGAAAAATGACCTCTGAAATCTGCAAAAAGGTCATATAATTTCTCGAGGAACTTGCCTTCGCTTTCTTTTGCCTGTTTATCTGTAACGTATTTCTCGTATTTTTGACGAACTTCCTCGATTTCTTTTTCCTGCTCTGCAGTGCTTATATGAGGACATTTGTTGTTAACTGATTTTACTGCACTTTTTGCCTGCTCGATTGATGATGGAACTATTGGTCCATTCCTGTCAAGGTCTGCTGAATTTTCTCTGAGAATCTGCATTCTCTGCTCAAGGTTTTTACTTGCATCACAACCTTGTGTTTCTGTGCTTTTCAAGGCACCTTTGAGTTTATTCCCGATACCACCTAACTGTGATTGAAGAGTTAAAGGATTGATATTAAAACTAATAAGGAATAACACAAAAATAGCTGTTCTAACTGTCTTTTTCATATTTCCTCCAAAAAATAAATTATTTATTTAGCAATTTTAAACATATCTAATTTCCGGAGCTTTAAAATTTTATTATTAAATTATCTTGTAATTTTTCTTTATCTAAAGCCCTGCTCCGGACCTGCAAAAAAATCTATTTTATAAATTCATTTTTCAGATGTAATAGAACCAAAAAAGTTTCACTTTCGTTATGAGAACAAAATTATTTCAAATAGAAATAAGAGCAAGCTAAAATTACAAAAAATCAGGATAAGACAAAAATATTTTTATAATTTTTATAAAGTAGTTAATTTTATAAGCATATTCTTTAACATCCTCTTCAACTATTAGATTTAAGTAAATTATCCAACATTTGCTACAGAAATATTTGGAAGAAATGCGACTTTCAACTGTTCTTTTTCTGCAATTTTTAAAAAAACATTTTGATTGTTTCTCTAAAAAATATAAGTTAGCATAATTAAATTGAAATTATTAATATTTATGGAGAAATAAAGGAGATTGAACATGAAATCTTTAACCGCTATTGCAATAACTTTGGTTGTTATTTTTTCAATATTGTCAACTTCCAAGGCACAGCCGGTTGACGACATAACCACTCAATTCAAAGCACATGTGTCGTTTTTTGCAAGCAGTGAAATGAAAGGAAGACACCCGGGTACTACCGAAAATACCAAAGCCGGAGAATATATAGCAGCAAAATTCAAGGAATTTGGTTTACAGACAATCGGTTCCGGTTTCAATCATTCTTTCAAATACGCTGATACGTTGGCTATCGGAAAAGCAAGTGAAGTATCGTTCGATGTTTTGATTCGCAAACCCGGTGTTCCTGAGAATATGCTCAAATCAAGAACTAAGACCTGGATTTCGGGAAAAGACTGGCTCCCTATGAGATTCACAAAAAATGGAACTGCCAAATCTCAGGTTGTATTTTGCGGTTATGGGGTAACGGCAAAGGAGCTTGGCTACGATGATTATGAAGGCATTGACGTCAATGGAAAAATCGTAATTGTTCTTGCAGATTCTTCCGAGGGGATGCCTTTGGATAATTACTGGACACCATATTCGGAATTGAGCTATAAAGCAAATAACGCTTTGGAACACGGTGCAGCCGCCATTGTTTTCGTTAAAGTGCTTCACGATTCGGCAAACGTATTCTATGATTTCGATGTTGATTGGACCTACAAGTCCGAAATCATTGCTATTCAGGCAAACAGAACTCTCCTTGCGGAATTTTTCAGTAAACAGGAACCCTTACTCAAAGTCGAAAAGGAAATTAATACGTTGAAGAAACCAAAAAGTTTCGTACTTCCAGATATTACAATGTCTATTGCTGTCGAACTTGAGGAAGTCAAAATTGATATTAACAACGTTATAGGAATTGTTAAAGGAACTGACCCTGATTTTGAAAACGAATGTATAGTTGTAGGTGCTAATTACGATGGTTACGGTGCTTATTGGGAAACACCAAAATGGAGACCTAAAGTCTGGACAGTGCTCAACAGTGCCGATGACAATGCTTCGGGTACTGCTATGTTGATTGAAATTGCGAAGAAAATCGCACAAAATCCCTTAAAAAGACCTGTCGTTTTTGTCGGTTTCAACTCTTCCGTCGAAGGATTGCAGGGTTCAAAAGCTTTTATTTCCAACCCGCCCATTCCAATTGAAAAAATTATTATGATGTTCAATCTGAACACTCTCGGAAAATTAAGAAACGGAAGAATCAGCGTTATCGGAGCGGGAACAGGAGCAAACTTCAATTCAATATTATCGCAGGCAAAAAGTTTCGATTCATTGCTTTCCGTAATACCCGGTCATCAAAGTTTCAAGAAAAGTGACCATTTGCCATTTTATTCTTCCGATATTCCTGTGTTGATGGTAACGACAGGTCTACATACTGACCTTTGGAAGACATCGGACACACAGGAAAAACTGAATTATTCCGATATGCCGGGAATTTTGAATTTTATTCAAAATGTTTTAAATGAGATTGGCAATTCAGGTATCCGTCCAAACTTCTTCCCTGACCCGACTATAATGGAATACAAAGAAGTCAAAAGAGGATATGATTCATGGTTGGGAATTATGCCTGATTATGAAATAAATCCCAAAGGACTTGTAATAGCTGATGTTTTTAAAAGCGGTCCTGCCGGCAGGGCAAATTTGAAAGCCGGTGATATTATCTCAAAATTTAATGGGAAAGATATCCGGACATTTTATGACTTGCAAGCTGCTTTGAGTTTAACAAAACCTGGTGACAGCGTTCAACTTGTTGTAGTTAAGGACAACATGGAAAAGACAATAAATTTGAGAGCAGAAAAGCACAGGGATTAATAAGTTTAATAAGTTTAATGAGTTTAATACGTTTTTGAGTTGTGAAGTTTAATATAGATTAAAATAATATTAAGAGACCTCTGAATAATGCCATTCTGATGTAGCGAAGAATCTAAAGCAATCATTTACTAGTAAGTTGAGTTCAAATGAGTTGAATGAGTTAATATAAAATTGATTTGAAAGATGTTTGCAGGTCTCAGTAAGATACTTAAAAAGAACCACTTACAAAGCCAATCGTTTAAATAACAAGATTTTAATTAATAATTTATCAAATTTTTAATATATTTGTAACTTATTGATTTTTTATACATCTTTTTTTAAGGATTACTATGTTTAAATTTGGATTTACGGAAGAACAAATAATGTTGCGTGATATGGTTTATGACTTTGCTCAAAACGAACTGAAACCAATTTCAGCACAAATTGACCATGACGAAAAAATACCTGATGATATAATAAAGAAAATCGGAGAACTCGGTCTTCTCGGTGCGGCTTTCCCCGAAGAATACGGCGGTAGCGGTTTTGGAGAAGTTGGCTATTGTTTAGTGCAGGAAGGCATCGGTTCTGCCTGTCTTTCAACTGCAACATTCGTTGGAGCACATGTTTCCATTGGTACTAACTCGATTTATATAGGCGGTGATGAAGAACTGAAACAAAGATTTTTACCACTGCTGACTTCAGGACAAAAAATTGCTGCATTTGCATTAACTGAGCAGGGAGCCGGCTCGGATGCTTTCAACCTGAAGACCAAAGCGGAACTTGACGGTAACGAATGGGTTATCAATGGCGAAAAGCTTTGGATTACAAACGCACCTATTGCTGATGTTTTTGCCGTTTATGCCAGAACGAAAAGAGGCATCTCTGCATTTGTCGTTGAAAAAGGTACTCCCGGTTTTTCTCACGGTGCTCCCGAAAAGAAAATGGGAATTAAAGGAAGTCAAACATCAACTCTTACTTTCGATAATGTCAGAGTTCCAAAGGAAAATATGATTGGTAGGGAAGGGCATGGTTTTTTAATTGCAATGAAAACCCTCGATGCAGGACGGCTTGGATTGGGTGCCGCATGTCTTGGAGGTATGAAAAGCTTATTAAGATGGACTACTGCCTATGCGAAAGAAAGAAAACAGTTCGACCAGCCAATTGCAAATTTCCAGTCCGTCCAAAATATGCTCGCGGAAATGGCTATGGAAATATATGTCGTAGAATCAATCCTTTACAGGTCAGCCGTTGATTACGACGACAAAACAATGATTGGACGCCAGGCGGCTATGGTCAAGCATATCGCTTCCGAAGCATCCTGTAAAGTTGCTGATTGGGCTATGCAAATTCATGGTGGTATGGGATTTTCGAAAGAACTTCCAATCGAAAGATACTATCGCGATGCACGTATCAATAAAATATTTGAAGGAACAAACGAAATTCAAAAAGGTATTATCGCAAGAGACATTCTCAAAAGAAACGGCGAAATGTAAGCGAGTTTTATAAGTTTAATAAGTTTAATGAGTTTATTGAATTTTATTAGTTCAATAAGTTATAAGCTAATAGAATATAAAATGCCATTTATTCAGGTGTCAATACAATTCTCACTGATGAGCTGTCGGTTAAGCTGATAAATTTTACAGATGAAGACCTATTGTCCCGATCATGGCTTTGAGTATAACTAAAACTCCACGAGGTAGTAAAACTTAAATTTCTACTTTTCAATTCATTTGTTGAGAAATTACTTTCTAATTGATTGCTATTATTAATTAAATAATTTATATTATCAATTTTAAAGGTTGCATCTGTTGATTCCATGGGATTGCCATAACTTTTGGAATAATAATTCCTAACATAAACATCTAATAATTCTTGATTTATTTTATTAATAATACAATTAAAATAAGCAGCATCACCATAATCTTGTGGAAATTTACTGATTCTTATTGTGTCTTTATTAGATTTATCAATTAAAACAATCCCCCTTTGGAATTTTTAATTTATCAAGTAAAAAATATACTGAACTTGTTAGTATTTGATAAGTCGTATCAATTTTGTAAGAAGAACCAAGGAATTCAAAATGATCTTCGACATAGTGGACTTCGCAAATAATATTTCTAAACCATAATTCTGTCTTTGAAAATTTGTAACTAACCTCAACGATTTCAAAATCAACTAGCGATACCGCTATCGAATCATGCCCCTCAACTGATATTTTATACTTTCCGGTAGGAAGCTCAGGAACTTTTATCATAATTAAAGTATCTGTTAAAAGTTTTGGCTCTATTTCATTTTCACCAAACTTGATTTTAATTTTATCCGGGTTATCTCCGAACCCTTTTCCTATTATATTGACCTCAGTTCCTGCAATTCCAAATTCAGGGGATATTCCAAGAATATAAAGAGAGTCTGTTTGGTCAGTGATTTTTGGATTAACAATTTTGTCCTCCTTGCAGGCAAGCAGAATTATTAGAAATGAACATATTGCAATAAAATACTTCATTGCTTAATTCAAAAAATTGTTTTATAACAATAAAATTAATTTCTCCAAATTAAACAAATTATTCTTTAAATAAAAATAATTTTTATTTTCAATGAATCGATTACTCTAACTCTTCTATAACAATATTTGAGTTGGTGTAAATGCAGATTTCACCTGCAATTTTGAGAGATTCTTCGACAATTTCTCTCGCAGATAAATTTGTGTGTTTGATGAGAACTCTTGCGGCGGCAAGAGCATAAGAGCCACCTGAACCGATGGCAATGATGTTATCTTCAGGTTCAATAACGTCCCCTGTACCGCTAATCAGCAATGCACTGTTTTTATCCATCACGACAAGCATTGCCTCAAGTCGTCGAAGGTAACGGTCTGTTCTCCAATCCTTGGCTAATTCAATAGAAGCTCTCAAAAGATTTCCCCTCGATGAATTCAGCTTTTCCTCGAATCTTTGAAGTAAGGTGAAAGCATCGGCAGTAGCACCGGCAAATCCGGTAATGATTTTATTATCATGAAGTTTGCGAACTTTTTTTGCATTGTGCTTCATTACCGTATTGTTGAATGTAACCTGACCGTCGGCTCCCAATGCCGCTTTGCCGTCCTTGACAACACCAATAACTGTCGTTGAGTGTACTTCGGGATGTAATGTTTTATTTTTCATTTTATGAGGAATTTTTTCTTAAAAAGTCAAGAATGTCATCCTTCGACAAGCTCAGGATGACATTCTTATGAATAATTTATTTAATCTTTTTGATTTTCATTTCAATTTTGTCAATAGGTCTGTCCGGTCTTTCAGTAGGTGTGCTCACGATTTTATCGGCAACATCCATACCTGATAATACCTGACCGAATACGGTATATTGACCATCTAACGTAGGATAATCGGCAACCATAATAAAGAACTGAGAAGTTGCACTGTTAATATCATTGCCTTTTCTTGCAGTCGAAAGAATTCCTCTTTTGTGGGAAATATTACTGAATTCCGCAGGAACAGTCGGTTGATTCGGGTCACCTTGTCCCCAAGTTTCCTTTGGCTTATCCTTTGAATTCGGGTCTCCTCCTTGAATCATAAAACCGGGAATAACTCTGTGGAAAGCTAATCCGTTATAAAATCCGCTCTTGACGAGTTTGTCAAAATTCTCGCAATGTTTCGGAGCAATGTCGGGGAAAAGTTCTACGACTATTTTTCCTAATTCAGCACCCTTTTGTGTTACGATTATCTCATATTGAGGTTTCTCTGCTGGTTTTTTACCTGTGTCTTGTTGGTCAGCACTTTCTTTCATTTCTCCACTCTTATTTGTTGTACAATAAAAATTTGTAATGGACAATAGCATGATTGCTACTATTGTTAAAAAGCTTTTCATAAAAATACTCCTTACTTTGTTAATAAATTTTTGATTTATGACAATATTTGGTATCAATTATTTTATTTTTGGTGATTTTATTAATTTAATCTCGACTGAATAAATCCTGACTGTCTTTTGTGGAATGCCGTCATATTGCCCCCTGTCGCTTTTTTCAACAGGCACATTGGATATCGCTTCAACGACATTCATCCCGCTAATGACTTTTCCGAATATAGTATATTTCCTTTCGAGTTTTATTGCGTCCTCGAGGCATATAAAAAACTGGCTTGAATTCGTGTTTGGTCCTTTGTTTGCCATTGCAACAACTCCCTTGCGGTATCCCTGACGATAACTTGGAGTGTTCATGTTGAGTTCATCCTCGATTTCACCTCCGTAAAAGCTTTCGCCTCCCATTCCCCATTCACTTTTCTTATGTTGAAATAATGTATTTCTATCCCCTGCCTGAATTAAAAAATGTCTTGCTACTCTGTGGAATAAAATGCCGTTATAATAATTCATCTTTGTCAGTCCAATGAAATTAGCTACTGTCTCGGGTGCATCTTCGCCAAAAAGTCCTATTACTATAGTCCCCATAGATGTTTTAATGCTTGCCAAATGAGTTACGAAAGCAGTATCATTCGAAGACAACGGTTTGACTATTACATCGTTTTGCTTTGCGTCCAATGATTCCTGCTTTTTGCTGCGTTTTTCAGTTTGCTTTAATATCTTATAGGAACGCGTATCGCATCCTGAAAGAATAATTGCAAAAACAAAAACAAATATTAAGTATTTATACTTCATTTGAAAATCTATAATTAACATATTCAAATATAAGCATAATACGTGAAAACTCCTTTTTAATTGCCGTATTTTTTACTATTTTAGTATCGTTATTAAATATTAGAAATTACAAACGATGAATTCAGCATATATAAGGTTTTACGGACAATTGAATGATTTCCATTCCCGAAAAGCGATGTTTCAGGAAACTGAAATAGGTAAAACTATTGAAATTTCCGTTAACCAATCAGTAAAAGATTTGATAGAATCTTTGGGTGTTCCTCATTGTGAAGTAGATTTGATTATCGTAAATGGTTTGTCTGTTGGATTCGATTACACAGTTAATGAAAATGACAAAATATCTGTCTATCCCGAATTTACAGTAATTGATATTAAGTCATTGACAAAACTTTCGGCGATACTGCCTGAAGAAATTAAATTTGTAACGGATGTACATCTCGGGAAATTAACAAAGTATCTTAGGTTGCTCGGATTCGATACATTTTATGAAAATGATTCAACTGATATTCAATTAATTGAAATCTCAAATAGCGAAAAAAGAATTTTATTGACCAGAGATGTAGGTTTACTGAAAAACAACAGAATAATTTATGGCTATTGGCTTAGAAATACTGACCCATACAAGCAAATCTATGAAGTAGTAAATAGATTTCACATAAAGAATAAAACAAAGCCCTTTACCTTTTGTCTGACTTGTAACGGGAAAATTTCAATAATTAAAAAAGAAAAAATCATTGAGCGGCTCGAACCAAAGACAATTGAATTCTTCGATGAATTTTATATTTGTGACAATTGCCGAAAAATTTACTGGAAGGGCAGTCATTTGAAAAAAATGGATGTGTTGATTAAAAGATTTAGTTCTTGATTCCTATTTAAGTTTTTAGCATTTTTGTAAATAATTCAAATATTCGGAATTGAATTTCTAAAATGAAAATAAACTCGATTATATTATTAATTGTTTTAAGTTTACATGGGTTGTACTTGTCCTCCTGTCAGGAAGAAGCTGTGGTCTGCACGATGGAATGGCGTGCCTATTCCGTAACGATTAAGGATAGCTCCGGTAAGCCAATCAGGTTGGATGATTATTACTCTCAGAATAAAATCACGGGGGAAATCGTCAGGTTTCAGGACAATGAATCTTACCTCGACAGCATCCAAAAATCTCAAGGGATATACATAATCATTTCTGACGGACAAAAGCATTGGGCAAAGTACGGCTTTTTTAAATTTCTGTTCAAAGGATTTAAAGGCGATTCTCTTTTAGTATCTGAGGAATATAACATAGAAGCAGATGTTTGCCATATTGGTGATTTGGAAGGTAATCTTGAAATTGTTATCAAATGAAATTTATATGAAAAGAAGAAACTTTATTAAACTCGCCATTGCGGCACCATTGATTCTTAAGCTCGGATGCTCGAAAGAAGAAAAGCAAAAATTGCTTCTCGAAGATATACCACAATCGTTCGATTTTCTCGAGGCAAAGGGTAGTTACCGTGAAATAGGAATTCAAATCGGCAGGAAAACCGGCGGCACTTTGAAACTGATTTTAGATGAAAGAAAAGAATGGTTCAATCAACTGATGCAGGTTGCCGGTTCTTCGAGGGGGGAAAAATACGCAAAGCAATTGCTGGATAACACTCAAAATCTTTTTCCGCAATATGTTCAGGAAATTCAGGGATTATCTGTCGGAGCAGGTATTGATTTCAAAATCATGTGGGCTTTAACCATCAAAAATGAATTGTCATCTTTCGGGAATCTCGATTCCGGTTGTTCCACTGTTTTTTATCATGAAGGAAGCAATGCATGGCTTTTCCACAATGAAGATGGCGATGTTTCCTATATGAACAGACTGCTTGTAGTTAAGGCAATCACTCCTTCGGGAGTAAATTTTTACTCATTGACTTATCCCGGAATAATTGCCGGTATTGGACCGGGTATAAACAGTTCGGGAATTTGCCAGACCACTAATTTTATCAGTTGCATAAACCCAAAAGAAGGCATTCCAAGATGTATTTTGGGCAGAGCTGTCCTCGAATCAAAGGCAATGGCTGAAGCGATTGAAACCGTAACGGCACAACCACGTGCTTATCCTTGGCATCACAACATTCTTTCGATGAATAATTCAACCTTTGCTTCTGTCGAAACCTTGCCCGACGGTAAAATTGATGTAAGCTATCCTGCAAACGAAATCTTTGTTCATACAAATCATGCTATTGGCAGAACTACTGAAGAATATTTTTACCAGGATAAAAATTACATAGAAACATCATCGAAGCCAAGATTGCGTTCATTGCAAAGATTAATTTCCGAAGCCACTTTTCCTGCTACCAATCCCGAAAAATTCCTAAGATTCATGTCATCGCACAATGGTGAGCCATACTAGGTTTGCAGGCATTCCACAGTACCTGTAAAGCAAAAAACCGAAAAAGGATATGAAGCTACAAAAGAAGTTCGCGGACAAACTCTTGCAACCGCTTTTTTCGATTGTGCATCCGGGAAAATGAGAATTTACAAGGGAAATCCCTGCAAAGCCGCAATGAAAGAAAACTACAACGAATACTCATTCTGATTTTTTGCATAGTAGCAAATTCGGATTGATTTCAATCTCATTACGGTTCACGGTTCGCGGTTCACGTTTCACAATACCACGTTCTGTCTGTTGTTACAACTGACAGCATAATTCCTGTCAATCCCATAAATCCCAAAAATCCCATTTCTGGTAAAAATAATTCAGCGAAATCAGTTTAATTAGCTTCAATCTGCAGTTCAGACATTGTCTTTTCACCTTCCGTCTTTGTTCTACCCCACAGCAAAAACTTCTAAACCACGTAGTTGTGTCATATTTATAAAAATGAGAAAAACAAACAGTCAAAGCCACGTAGTGGCGACATATTCTCTGTGTCCTCCGTGTAAATTCTCCGTGAGCTCAGTGGTAAAAAATACTCCTGTTTTTGGGTAATTCAGTTCTCGGTTCACAGTTCACGGTTCACGAAATATTCTGTCTTCTGACTCCTGTCTCCTGTCTGCCGTCTGCGAAACCTAGTAAAAATAAAATAAAAACCGTTTTAAAATCCTTTTCTTGTGGTTAGTCGCACACATCGTAATTTCGCACAGCTTGTTCTTTGCAAATTGTTCAGTTCATTATTTTATAACGAAAACAGTTCACCGATAACGGAAAAAAAAATCGTTAAATCAAGATGAAAAAGCAGAAAAAATATTTGGAAAAATTTCTAATTTCATCGAAATATTAAAGTTACAAATTTCCTGTTTTTCACCCCCTTTTCCTGATTTTCACCGTTTTAAAGAAAAATTCAGATAGATCAATTCAATCAGCGATTCAGACAAAAAAACTAAGTGTATCTCTCATCCATTCTGCATTTACATTAAATCGGTTCAAAACTCAATCAACAAACGCTTCCACTTCTTCGCCATCGAAGACAAAATTCCTGATGACTGATTCGAGTTCATTGAGAAATTCAGACTCCTTTTTCTGCTCAGTGAAAATTGTCGTGCAGTTCCCGTTTTGTCTGTGAATCCAGTTGGACACAATCCGTATCTCGTCAACATCTTCCTTGCTGAAAACACCTATTTGTGCCTGCCCGTTGAAGTATATCGAATGTATTTCCTTCTTGATTTCTGTCAGGTCTGCTTTTCTGCCAATTGTCCTGTGTTCATTCAGCAAACCCGTCCTGATTGCAAATAAATCTAGCGTTCTTTCCTGTGCTGATGCCGCAGTCAGTAATATGTAATTACTATTGTTCAGCGAATTCGGATATCTCTCGTCCTTTGCAAAAATCTTTCTCAAGCCAATTATGTCCTGCTTGACTTTTTCAGCTTTCTCGAACTCCAGATTTTCCGAATAATATCCCATCTGCTCTTCCAACTGAGCAATCAGTCCTTCAGGAACTCCCGAAAGATATGCCTGTATCTTTTCAATCTCTTTTCTGTAATCTTTAGCATTAATCCTGCAAGAGCATGGCGAATAACACTGCTTGATGTGATAGTAAAAGCTCGGCTTCTTATCCGGTGAAGGTTTCAGCTTACCCTCGCATTTTCTTATCTTGAATTTCTTTTGCACATTCCTCACGATTTCCTCTGCAAGTGCAGTGCTTCTGATAGGTCCGTAATACTCCGAACCGTCATCTTCAATTGAATTGCATGTTTGAATGGCAGGAAACTCGTCGGCAAGTGTCAGTTTGATGAAAGGATATGACTTGTACTTTTTATCAACCGTGTTGTAATGCGGCTTGTGCTTTTTAATTAATTTTGATTCAAGTAAAAGTGCTTCGAGTTCGGTGTTTGTGCATTCCCATTGAATTTTATGAATCTGTCTGAACATCTGAGCAATCTTCTTTGACGTAAAAGTATCAAAATGAAAATAAGACCTGACCCTGTCCTTCAGACATTTTGCTTTTCCAATATAAAGTATTTTGTTCCGGCTGTCAAAAAATTTGTAAATCCCGGGAGACTCAGGTAGCAGTTCCAACTGTGCAGCAACTCTTTTCTGCGTTTCCGATGGAGCTACAAAATGTTTAATGGACTTATTCTGAAACTTTAGCAAATCCTCTATAGTTCTGATATCATGTTCCGCTTCAGCAATTTCCAAAAGTTGAATCAAAAACTTAGCTGTCGCCGAGGCATCACCCATAGCCCTGTGCCTGTTGTGAACAGGTATTCCGAAATATTCAGCCAAAGAGCCGACATTTTTCTTTTGCTTGGTTGGTATTAACCTACGTGCCAACTTAAGTGTGCAAAGCAATGGAGATTCCAGCTTATTCAAACCCTCTCTGTCTAAAGTGCTGTTGACAAAACCCCAATCAAATCTTGCATTGTGAGCAGTAAAAACAGTATTTTCATCAAGGAACAATTCACGGACTTCAGAAAAGACACTTTCGGCTTCAGGTGCGTTTATAACCATGTCGTAAGTTATTCCTGTCATTTGTGAAATGAATGGCGGGATTGACTGATGCGGATTAACAAGCGATTCATATTCCGAAATAATTTCCCCACCTTTTACAATAACGCAGGCAATATCAGTTATCCGGTTCTTTTTTGCATCAGAACCGGTGGTTTCCACGTCAACTACTACAAAAGGTATATTCCAGATTGAATTCATTTATCTTTATGCTACGAACAAAATCATCACAAAACTACGGTTTTTCGTAATTTCAGACGATTTTAAATTATAAACAATTTATGATAAGTCCTTTTTTAATCAGAATTAAAATGACATTATAGTGGGAGAAGATGTTAAATAATTGAGAATAAAGAAATTATTAAAAAAACCACACCTTTTTTCGAGATGTGGTTTTTTAATAAAATGATTTTAATTGTCAAAAGACTATTCCACTTCCTTGAGCCGCTTAGGTCCTGCCGCTAAAACTTCGTCAGGAACTCCATCGGAGTACTTCTTGAAGTTTTCAATATAAAGTGAAACCAAAGCATCGTATCTGTTCCAATATTCTTTCTTGTTGCCCCATGCATTTGATGGTTCCAAAACATCCTCAGGAACATCGGGACATGACAGCGGTACTTCAAAACCGAATAGCTTATCTTTTCTGTACTTTACGTTATCGAGTTTTCCTTCAAGTGCGGCATTCAGTAAGTTACGTGTATGTCGTATACTGATACGTTTACCAACACCGAACTTACCGCCAACCCAGCCGGTATTGACAAGCCAGCAACGCGACTTATGATGCTCCATTTTCTTGCGAAGTAAATCAGCATAATAAAACGGATGATGTACCATAAATGGTGCTCCAAAGCAAGCTGAGAATGCAATTTCCGGTTCTATACCCAAACCGATTTCAGTTCCTGCTATCTTTGAAGTGTATCCGCTAATAAAATGATAAATTGCGTAATTCATATCCAGCCGTGCAATCGGAGGCATTACACCTTGGGCATCGCAAGTAAGGAATATCACATTTTCGGGATGTGCATCTACTTTCAAATCTTCAACTGAATTTGGAATAAATGTCATGGGGTATGAAGCCCTCGTGTTTTCGGTTAATGATTCGTCATCGAGGTCAATCAATCTTGATTTCTTGTCATAAGTAACATTTTCCAGAATTGTCCCAAATTTTCTTGTACAGTTGTAAATTTCAGGTTCAGCTTCTGCGGAAAGTCTTATGACTTTTGCATAGCAACCGTTTTCAAAATTGAAGACACCTTCATCGCTCCAGCCATGCTCGTCATCACCGATTAAATTTCTTGTCGGGTCTGCAGAAAGAGTAGTCTTGCCTGTACCGCTCAGACCAAAGAACAAAGCAACATCGTTTTTCTTCTTGCCGACATTAGCCGAGCAATGCATCGCCATAATGCCATCGAGAGGTTTAAGAAAATTCATAAGAGTAAATACTGATTTTTTAATTTCTCCTGCATAATGAGAACCCGCAACAATTCCCACTCTCTTACCAAAATTTAGGGTTATTGCTGTTTCTGACCTTGTTCCGTCAATCCTTGGGTCCAGCTTAAACGAAGGAGATGCAATCAATGTAAACTCAGGAACGAACTTCTTGTATTCATCCATAGTTTTAGGACGAATGAACATATTTCTTGCAAACAAACTTTGCCATGCACGGTCAGTTATAACTCTGATTGGAATAGCATAATTCTTGTCAGCTCCTACATAGCAATCCTGTACAAAAAGTTCCTCACCTTGTAGAAAAGCCATTAAACGGTTGTAGATACCCATGAATTTATCTTGAGTTAATGGACGATTATACTCACCCCACCAGATTTTATCCTCAGTCGTATGTTCGCTGACAATGTATTTATCATTTGCTGCACGTGCTGTCCATTTTCCAGTATAAACAAGAAATGGTCCGCCATTGACAACATGACCTTCACCCCTGAATATTGCTTCTTCGTAAAGAGCAGGTGCCGGCAAATTCCAAAAAACTGTGTCCAAATCTTTGAAGCCATGATTTTCAAGACCATACTCACTGGCTAAATCCTTAGCATGTTTCATAGCCGGTGTTTCAAATTCTAAATATTTTGTCATACCCAATCCCTCACTAATTTTCTTTGTCCAATATATAATTCATTTGGTGAATTCGGGTCTAATGCCCATTTTATCCTACTTATACCTTCGGTGATATCTTTTACTGTGCCACAAGTTGATAATCGGAAGTATCCTTCCATTCCAAATTCAATACCTGGAACAACTGCAACCCTTACTTTTTCCAAAATAAAATCAGCCAATTGCTTAGAATTCATCTTATGCAGTTTGGTGTAATATTTGAAATCTGCAAAGCAGTAAAATGTTCCGTCAGGTTTGGGAGCATGAACACCGTCAAAACCATTAAGTTCCTGCATCATGACGTTCCTGTTATTTTCCAGAGTTCTGCGTAAACTATCAACAGATGATTGAATGCCATTTATAGCACCGATCGCAGCTTTTTGTAAAACGACAGAAGGTCCGGATGTCTGATGTGCCTGAATGTTTGTCATGGGTACTATCAGACGTTTTGCTGCAACTGCCCATCCAATCCTGTAACCTGTCATTGCATATTGTTTTGATACACCATTAATTACAATTAACTTAGAATTTTCTGTAAAATCAGTAGCATATTTGTAGCAGTTTATCGGTCTTTTTCCGTCAAACAGCAACCTGTGATAAATATCGTCCATTATCAAATAAAATCCCTTTTTCTCGCAGTACTGAACTATCTCAGAAATAAATTGTTCGGAATAGAAAGCACCAGTCGGATTGTTAGGACTGTTGATAATAATACACTTGGTATATGAAGTAACATGGTCTTCAATATCCTTCATCCTCGGATAAAAAGTACCGTCTTCCGCATAAACAGGAACCGGTACAGCTCCGCAAAGCTTAACCATTTCAGTATAGCTTACCCAATAAGGTGCCGGGAAAATAACTTCATCCTGAGGGTTTAGAATAGTCTGCAACGCAACCATGATTGCCTGTTTTGCTCCGCTGGATACAATTATGTTTTCAGGCTCGACTTTTCTGTCATAGAACTCTTCTGTATATCTGATAACAGCTTGTTTCATTTCCGGTGTTCCGTCTGCAGGCGTATAACGTGTTTCCCCCGAATTCAGGTTAGCTACTGCATGAATGATTGCGTCAACAGGTGCAGCAGTCTTAGGTTCACCGCCTCCAAGATGGATAATTGGCTCTCCTTTTGCCTTCAGCAGTGCTGCCTTCTCATTCAACTTCAGTGTAGCCGACTCTGCTATTGATTGTGCAATAATACTAATACTCATATTTATATTCAATCTCCTAAATTTATTAAATTTAAAACGTTTATTTCAATTTAATTTATATTAAACTTGCAAAAATAACAAAAATATCAATTTAAAAAATAAAAATTTAAAGTACTTAAAAAAATATCACTTATCTTTGTATTTTTGCAGTTGTTTTTATCTTATGAAAGAAATTATAAATGTATATAGATTTTATTCTCGCTGTTGCTTTTGGTATATTTTTTCTGAGAACTGTATTATCTTATTTGGGAGCAACCAGGGAAAGAAGAAAAAGAGTCTTTAAGGAATTTTCAAAAGAGCCGTTTTTCTTATCTGTGGTTGTTCCCGGCAGAAATGAAGAAGAAAATTTTAAAGATTGTATTTTATCAATATCAAAAAGTAATTATCCCATTGACAAATATGAAATAATAGCGGTAAATGACCGTTCGACCGACAGAACTTTCGATATCTTGAATGAATTAAAAGAGATAATTCCTAATTTAACCGTCATTCACCTTGACGATAGCACAAAACAGCACAATTTAAGAGGCAAGCCGGGTGCATTGCAAGCGGGAATTGACATTGCAAAAGGTGAAATTATCGTAATGACCGATGCTGATTGTACGGTCAATCCAAACTGGCTTTTAACCTTGGCGAAAACATTTGAAGACGATACAATTGGAATGTCAGCAGGTTATTCTGCAATTAAAACAAAAACAATTTTTGACAAAATCCAATCGGTTGAATGGACATATCTCCACACTCTTGCTACATCAGGAGTCGGCTTTGATTTACCATTGAGTTGCTACGGCAATAATATTGCTGTTAAAAAGAAAGATTTCGATGCTATTGGGGGCTACCACAGCGTATCTTTCTCCGTAACTGAAGATTTAGCGTTAATGCATGCTATTCATCGAAGCGGTAAGAAGATCAGATATTTGACTTTAGAAGAATCTACTATAACAACACAACCATGTCCGACTTTCAAAGAATACCTTAAACAAAAGCACAGGTGGGCGATTGGTGCTTTAGACCTTGGCTGGATTGCATTCGTTTTTGTTTTAACTTCTTTCTCAATGTGGCTTGGAATAGGTGTTTCTCTCTTCTCATGGCATCCATGGTGGCTATTTATATTTCTTATACTGAGATTCGGGGGTGATGCAATGATAACAATACCCAGTGCTATAATACTAAAAAGAAAAGGAGTTATACTTTGGACAATACCCGCAATATTCTTTTTCCTTTTCATGGAATTAATAGCTCCCTTTCTGATTTTGAAACGAGATGTTAAGTGGAAAGGTCAAACATTTTAGTTACAGATTAATCACAATCAAGAATTCATTTCAAAAAACATACTTCGGAATGTCTTTATTATTCAATATTCTTTTTATATTGAATTTGTGATTTTTATAAACTAATTGGATTAATAATGGATACTGATATTAAACTTATTGACAACACTGCCAATCCTGCTCCCCTCGGATTGCTTGGATTTGGCATGACTACTATTTTATTAAACATACATAATGCAGGTTTATTTCCGATGGATTCAATGATATTGGCTATGGGAATATTTTATGGGGGCATGGCACAGGTAATCGCAGGTATTATGGAATGGAAGAAGAAAAATACTTTTGGAACTACAGCTTTTACATCTTATGGTTTGTTCTGGTTGACATTGGTTGCTTTACTGGTTATGCCAAAGCTCGGATGGTCAGAAGCTCCGACAAATGTATCAATGGGTTTTATCTCCTAATGTGGGGGATCTTTACAGGTGTAATGTTTATTGGTACTTTGAAGATAAATATTTATCTGCAAGTGGTTTTTGCATCATTAACAATATTGTTTTTCTTGCTATCAATTTCGGATTTTACAATGAATGCAGGGTTGAAAGTATTAGCAGGATGGGAAGGAATATTGTGTGGTGCATCTGCTGTTTATACCAGTCTTTATCAGGTAATTAATGAGCTGTATTACAAGAAATAATTTCTTTAAGTATTAGAATTTAATTAACGTCATTTAAGTTAGAGCTATTAGCTTAATACGTAGAGCTGAAAGCTAATGGCTCTAAGCTATGATTAATTAAAGCGATCAATTTTTTGTTGTCGGTTTTCCGCTATCGGTTCTCTGGTTTTTCATTATCAATTTTCAATTGTTAATTATCAATTAAAAAATTACCCCAACATCTGGAAGCACTGCTTTGTCAAATCCAAAAGCAATGAAGGGAATAGTCCAAATATCAAAATCCCGATTGTGCATATCAGCAACGATACCATAGCTAAACCTTTGTTTACTTCAAGTTCCGGTTCAGTTCTGTCTTTAAAGTACATTTGGATAACTAAGCTGATGTAAAAATACATCGAAATTATTGTAGCAACAACTGCAAGTAAATTTCAATTAATTAATAATTAATGATTTAGAAAAATTCAAGTTTAATATTATATAATTAATTTTCTTTTAACTTCAATAATATTTTGTTATTTTTGTAAAGAATTAATATTTAGAAAAACATGTTACCATTAGATGACTATATTGAAGTTGAGTTATAAAAGCATCTTGAATGTATCGAGATAGAATTGAATTGTAATGCCTTATCAATATTTAGCCCAATTCTATCAGGTATAGAAATTATGTTAAGAGATAGAATTGAGAACATTGAACTTAAAAAAGAAATTCTAGCAGTTATTTTAGATACACCAGGTGGGATTGTTGAAGTTGTCGAGAGAATGGTTGACACGATTCGACATTACTACAACGAAGTTTATTTTATTATACCTAATAGAGCAATGTCAGCTGGGACTATATTTGTTATGTCAGGAGACAAAATATTTATGGATTATTTCTCTTGTTTAGGTCCAATAGATCCCCAAATTGAGAAAGATGGAAAACTAATTCCTGCTCTATCCTATATTAAGAAATTCGAAGAATTAAATCAAAAAGCCGCTCAAGGACAATTAACATCTGCAGAATATGCTTTAATAGACAAGTTAGACTTAGCTGAACTACATCACTTTGAACAGGCAAGTAAGCTTTCAACAGATTTATTAGTAAACTGGTTAACAAAATATAAATTTAAAGATTGGGAAAAATCAAATAGTACAGGTAAGGATATATCAGATGAATATAAAAGACAAAGAGCTCAAGAAATTGCTGATAATTTAAATGATAATGAAAAATGGCACTCTCATGGAAGAGCTTTAAATATGGAAACTTTAAGAAATTTAAAGCTCAAAATAGATGATTATACCGAAAAAGAGAAATTAAAAAATGCTGTTAGAAAATATTCTGAGCTATTAACCGACTATATGGGAAGACAACAGATACAATTTTTTATTCAAACTACAAAGGAAGCGTAAATGGAAAAGGACAATAAAAGAAAATTAGAACTATCTGAAGTAGCTGAAAAAAACAAGAATGTTGATCAAAAAATAATTCAAAATATTAATCAATTGAGAGAACAAGCAAGAAATTTCGGGCATGTTCAACAAAGTTCTTACAGATTAACTCCACCTCTAGGGAACCAGCTGCTTTTTGCAAGGAAATAGATACTTTAATAGATAACAATTAAATAAAATCCTTTTGATATAAATTTATTAAGTTAACTATGATAAAAAATTTTTTGACAAATATTTTAGCTGTTATTATTTGGATATTTCCGATTTATGGTGAAATTGTTGGTATCTATCATTCTGTTGACAAACATTCAACTGTTGATGTTCTTTTTAGTGTAGCAGTTCCGCCATGGGCATGGTATCGATCAATAGAAATTTGGTGGCTGATAATAATAGTATTGGTGAAAATACAAGAAAAAAAGATAAATCACTTTATTATTATCAGCTTGGGGATCACTCAAGATTACAAGGAAGTTATAAAGATGCAATCAATCAATTTACTTTAGCAATTAAAGTAAATCCAAAATTTTTACAAGCATATAATTCAAGAGGAAACTGTAAAGTTATTTTAAATGATTATTATGGAGCCCTTTCTGATTATAATAAAGCTATAAAAATTAACCCTAAATACCCTCTAGCATATAAAAATCGAGGAATTGTTTATATAAAACTTGGAGATTCAAAAAAAGCATTTGATAATATTATGATTGCAGCGAAATTAGGTGACTTTGATGCAAAAAAAATGATTGAAAATATTTATAAAGATACTTTTGGCTTGGAATTATCTCAAGAAAAAAGGGATTCATTGAAAAATAAAATAAAAGAAATTTTAAAATAAATTTTTTTTATTTCTAATAAATGAATAAAATTTTCATCTTCTCCTACCCCAGCAACTGAAAACACTGCTTGCTAATGTCCAAAAGCAATGAAGGGAATAGTCCAAACAACAAAATCCCGATTGTGCATATCAGCAACGATACCATAGCTAAACCTTTGTTTACTTCAAGTTCAGGTTCAGCTCTGTCTTTGAAGTACATTTGGATAATTAAGCTGATGTAAAAATACATCGAAATCATTGTAGCAACTACGGCAACAATAGTCAGCCAGGTATATCCGGACTTAATAGCCGCTGCAAAAAGATAATACTTACCGAAAAATCCTGCCATCGGAGGTATTCCGGCAAGGGATAACATAAAAAGAGCCATCATAGCGGACAGCACCGGTTGGGATTTGCTCAATCCTGCATAATCTTCGATATTCATATTGAACTCCTGCCCTCTTTCGATTAAGGCGACAATGACAAATGCACCGATTTGCATAAAGAGATAAGCAGTTGCATAAAATGTAATACCCTGCCAGCCAAGTTGTGAATTGGCAACAACACCCATTAGCAGATAACCTGCATGTGCAACAGAAGAGTAAGCCAACATTCGTTTAACATTCTTTTGAATCAAAGCAGTGATATTACCCACAAGCATTGTTGCGGCTGAAATTCCTGCAATTATATTTCTGAGAGTATGTGTATCATAAACATGTTTTCCGCTGATAATGGAATCCGGTAGCAAATGCCTTGCGACAACTATAAAAGCCAGCAATGCAGCGGCTTTACCAGTTGTGCTCATAAAAGCTGTTACAACTGTTGGCGAGCCATGGTAAACATCCGGTGCCCACTGATGAAATGGAAACGCCGCTACCTTAAAGCTCAACCCGACGATGATAAGCCCAATTCCGATTACCAAAATAATCTGTGAACTTATCTGACCTATCAGGATGCTTGCAGATATACCGACAAAATCCATGTGGCCTGTCGCACCATAAATCATAGCAATACCAAAAAGCAAAAACCCTGTAGCAAATGCACCCAGCAGAAAATATTTGAGTGATGCTTCGACAGATTTAATATTTGTCCTGATAAATCCCGCAAGTATGTAAAAAGGTATTGACATCAATTCTATTCCGATAAATAACATCAGTAGGTTATTCGCATGACCAATAAGCATCATACCCATTCCCGAGAAAATGATGAGTGAATAATATTCGGTATATTCCTGATATTCCCTTCTAAGATAATCTCTCGATGCAAGGATTGTTAAGATGGCTCCCAAACAGAATATTATATCAAAAAAAGCAGAGTATCCTCCGAAAACAATCATACCTTTAGATATCAGGTTTTCAGTATTCATCGGCACTACAAGTGCAGGTGCCTGAGCAAGGTTCACAGCAGAAGCTACCGCAGTCAGCACCAATCCGAACAATGCATAGAAGAATCCTACATTCTTGTTTTTCTGGAATAATGCGTCAACCACTACAATGGTAATTGCAAAAAATGATATTAAAATTAACGATGAACCTAATTGAATTTCACTAAACATTTTTAACACCTGATATCATTAACATAAAAAAATTACTTTGTATTTAAATTATTTTGCTCTTTTTCCATTCTCATCTTGTCTATCTCAGTCGGCAGTTCGTACCTTACTTTTCCGAATTTAATCAGTTCCAGCTTATTGACCAAAGCTCTTGTTGACATTTCCGAAACACCGAGAAAAGTTTTTGGATAAACACCAATCCAAACTACAAATATCACTATCGGAATCAATGTTGCCCATTCTTTTTTGTTTAGGTCTTTCAGGTTGTAATTGTGAGGATTGTCATTCGTGCCGAACATAACCCTTTGGAACATCCAGAGAAGATAGCATGCGGCAAAAATCACTCCCGAAGCAGCAATAATAGTATAAGCCCATGAATTTAGAAATGGAGAAGTAAAAGCACCAAGCAATGTCAGATACTCACCCACAAATCCGTTTAGTCCTGGCAATCCGACAGAACCAAGTAGTGCTATCGCAAAAAACACTGTAAAGACAGGCATTACACGGGCAATTCCTCCAAACTCAGATATCTCTCTTGTGTGCCTTCTCTCATATATCATACCGACCACAAGGAATAACATTCCTGTTGTTAAGCCGTGGTTAATCATTTGTATTATAGCTCCCTGTATTCCTGCGGCTGTCATCGAGAAAATTCCCAAGACGACAAAACCAAGATGGCTAACAGAAGAGTATGCCACCAATTTTTTAATGTCAGTCTGAACCAACGATACCAAAGCCCCGTAAATAATTCCGATTACAGCAAGCCAAGCGATTGGTGAAGCATAAGCAAAAGCTGACTGAGGGAAAAGTTCGAGATTAAATCTAACCAAACCATAAGTTCCCATCTTCAGCAGTACACCGGCTAATATTACAGAACCCGGAGTGGGTGCTTCCGTATGTGCATCGGGAAGCCATGTATGCAATGGGAAGAGTGGAACTTTTATACAAAATGAAAGTGCAAAGGCAATAAACATCCATTTCTGAATATCGAAGGGTATATTGAACGACACATCTCTAATGACCATGAAGTTCGTTGTGAAACCCTGTGAGTTTTTAACAATTTCTGTGCCTACATAATGCCCCAGCCACACTATTGCAACAAGCATAAACAATGAACCGACAACAGTGAATATGAAGAACTTAACTGCGGCATAAATCCTGTTTTTGCCTCCCCATACTCCGATGATGAAGTACATCGGGATTAAAATTATTTCCCAGAAAATGTAGAATAAGAATAGGTCGAGCGATACGAATACTCCTGTCATCCCGAACTGGAGCAACAGCATCATCACATAATATTCCTTATCCCTTTTGTGAATAGAATAAAATGATGATAAAATTGTTATTGGGGAAAGGAATGTTGTAAGCATAAGCAAGAGCATAGACATTCCATCAACTCCAACACGAAAACCTGAATCAAATGATTCAACCCAAATCTGGTTAACAACATACTGAAATCCCGGATTCATCTGGTCGAAACTGAACAAAAGAAAAATACTCGCAATGAAAGACAGAATCGAAAATATCAATGCTCCTACCTTAATTGCCTGTGTTTGCTCACGTTTTAAAAACAACAATAATACTGAACCTGCCAGTGGCAAAAACAACGTTAATAAAAGTGCTGTCATAATTTAACTATATTTTTTATTAAAATTTTCAATTATTTTACTTTATCATTTCATCCTTTGACAAACTCAGGATGACGGCTATAGAATATAGAATATAGAATATAGAATATAGAATATAGAAATAAGAATTATTTTCACGTTTTACAAATAACTTTTAAACTTTCAAACTTTCAAACTTTACAAACTGATTAGCAACCATGCTATAATCACAACAATACCGCCAATCATCATTGTCGCATAGTTTTGAGCAATACCATTCTGGATTTTCCTGACCAGTTGACCGCTTGATGTTGTAACATTTGCCAAACCGTTGACAATTCCGTCAATGATTTTTACATCGAAAATACTCCATAAAAGATTTTTCGATGTGGTTACAAGCGGGTCAATAATTACGCTGAAATAAAAATTATCCAGATAGTATTTATTCCATAAAAGTTTATATACACCTTTAAAATTCTTAGCCAGCAATCTCGGTGTTGCCCATTCCTCATCATCATAGAATTTCTTTGCAAGCATAATTGCACCAACAGCTATGGCTATTGAAATCAGCATAAACAGGTATTCAACTGTGTGTGATACATGTGCATGTACTGGTGCATATCTTACAATTATCTGTTCTGCATCAGAAAATACAGGCAATAACCAGCTATGCATCATATTAGGATGTTCAGAAAACCAGCCGCCCAAAGCTTCGGGTATTCCCAGAAAACCACCAAATGCTGAAAGTATGGCAAGTGTAACGAGTGCAAAGAGCATTGTCTTTGGTGCTTCGTGAGGATGAACCTTGTGATGGTCAAATCTTTCCTTGCCATGGAATACGAGTTTCAATAACCTGAACATGTAAAATGCTGTGAAGAATGCCGCAGTTGCCAGCACCAGCCATGCAAACCATCCGCCATTGGAAAATGTCAGCCATAGAATTTCATCCTTCGAAAAGAATCCGCTGAACAAGGGTATTCCTGCAATTGCCAAAGTTGCTACAAAAAATGTCTTATATGTCGTTGGCATATGATGCGCCAAACCACCCATTTTTTTGATATTTTGCTCGTCATGCATCCCGTGAATTACTGCACCGGCGGCAAGGAAGAGAAGCCCTTTGAAAAATGCGTGTGTCATCACGTGGAATACTCCTGCAGTGAATGCCCCAACTCCTAATGCCGCAAACATAAATCCCAGCTGACTGACTGTCGAATATGCCAAAACCTTTTTGAAATCATTTTGTACGATACCTATTGATGCCGCTGTGAATGCAGTTACAATTCCAACAATCATCACAACTTCCATCGAGACTGGAGCCAATGCAAATAATACTGAGTTTCTTGCTATAAGGAATATTCCGGCAGTTACCATTGTTGCCGCATGAATCAATGCAGAAACAGGTGTCGGACCTGCCATTGCATCCGGCAGCCATACTGCAAGAGGAATTTGTGCTGACTTACCGGTACATCCTAAAAACATTAGAAGAGTAATTGCAGTTAATAATCCTGAGCCATAAAGAACATTCGACTGACTCGATGCTGAAGCCATTACGGATGTGTACTCCAAAGTATTGAAATTCAGAAAAATTAAAAACATTGCTATCAAAAATCCAAAATCCCCTATTCTGTTGACGATGAATGCCTTGTTTGCCGCATCTCCAGTCCATGTGATACGTACTCCGTCAAACTTCCTGTCATACCAAAATCCAATCAGCAGATATGAACAAAGACCCACACCTTCCCAGCCAAGAAATGTCAGCAGATAATTGCTCGAAAGAACCAGATTCAGCATCATGAATATGAATAGATTCAGGTAAGCAAAGAAGCGGTAAAAACTTCTGTCGCCGTGCATATATCCTATCGAATAGACATGAATCAGAAAACCGACTCCGGTTACAATCAGCGAGAAAAGAATCGAAAGCTGGTCTGCCTGATAAGAGATATTGACACTGAAATCACCTGCCGAAATCCACGTGAACACAGGCACTATGCTTGCATGCTGAGGTGAACTCCCTGCCATGCTGAAAAAAATGATTAGCGACAATATCAATGAAATCCCTACTGCACCCGAAGCAATACTGCCGATGAGTAGCTCTTTCTTCAAATATTTGCCGAATAATCCGACTATTAAAAAGCCAATTAATGGAATTAACGGTATAAATTTAATTAGCTCGTACATATACTTTCTGCTTATCTTTATTTATTATAAAATATATTATCTTCTAAATACTAAATTTTAAAATTACAAAAGAAATAATTATTAAACAACCAAAAAAGCTATGACTCGAAAAATGATAACCAACTTGAAATTAATTATTTTAAAATATGAATAAAAATTAATTGCATATATCGTTTTTTTTTATTAGTTTGATTTTTAAGAGCTTAGCTAATTATAAATAGGAGTATTTATTATGAAAAACAAGTTATACGTTTTAATTATTTCGTTAATAATGTTAGCATTATTTTACAAAGCTGAAAGCCAGACACAGGACTGTTCATCAAAGACTTTTACAGGAAGTATTTTTGACATTCGTTATCCTTCAAATTTCCCGGAATATACGCTTGATATGCCATATGAGGTACTTTTAGGTTATGTTGCATTGGATACTGTTTGTTATTTCGGAAATAAATGTGAATTTTCAGACTTCATGTCGAGACAGGAATATAATGACACATTGAAAACAATGATGAAGCATTATTATCATGTTGTTGATTGGGACCCTTTGAAATTCATGCAATCAAGATTTTATCGAGACACAGCAATGAGAATAACTGTTCGGAATGTCAGTGAAGGACTCGATAATTTAATAGAGAAAAAATCTGATAATCCATATTTGGATTATATTTTATGTCGTTCTGATATTATAGCACATGTTATTGTAACAGATACGATTAGTTGGGTTAATAATTCAGCAGATGAAAATAGTTGGGCTAAATATGGAGCAACAGTCGATTGCGAAATATTAGACCCAATTAAGGGAAGAATTATCCCTGAAGTAATTGAACCTCAACCATTAAATGAGAAAAATAAGCTACCTCAATTATTAGGAAAAACTATTGCTGACACAGGAAAAACAATAGTATTTGATTATTGCTATGGATGGCAAAGAAAATCAAACACTGGAGAACATCTTACTATGAAGGATTCCTCCGGTACACCTTGGATAAAAAAAGATCATGAATATATAGTGTTTTTAAATTTGGTAAGCAAATGTTTAGATAATAATTATATTTATTTTTATTTACGAACCATTGATTTCTCAAAATCTTCAGCTGGGTTTTTATATCCCATTGAAAATGGAATAATAATTTCCCCTCTTGATGATTTTGGTTTTAGTACAGGTTTAACTGTTAATGAATTCAAGACTGCATTGAGAAACCGTATAAATCAAATAAAAAATTTTACTGTTGAATAATATAGGTATTATATTATGAAAAAAATAATATTTTTGTTAGTATTAATATTAACAAACAACTCGCTCATTTGTCAAAATCCAACACCATGCGGACAATACCTAGATTGCTCAAATGATAAGACAGCACATAGATATTGCACTGAGAATGGTATTCAAACAAAATGTGTTCAGAATCCATATACTACGGAATGGGGACACCCTTTGAGAATACCTGAGGGAAGTATGCCTATATGCTTGAATTTTATTAATTCTGGACCAGAATCAGTTTACGGTACTTGGGGATGTGAAAGCTGTCATGATTTGGTTGTTGCTTATCTTAAATCAGATTTCGAAAGTGACATGAATTGGTCGCTTGATGACTGGTTATGTTTGTGCGGGTTGGAAGACGATGCTTGCCAATGTGAAATTGATATTGAATTCAGCGATATTGCTGATAATTTTGAAAATCCATCTATTTCTACTTCTAACAATACGTTAGACATGAATCCTAAAAATATAGTAAATAATAATTGTGAAATTGACTGCAGTAAGCTGAAAATATATCTTAATTATACAGAAGAATTCTGTGGAATAAAGGATGCTTCGGATGATTTTGACCATTTTTTCGTATCGAGTAATTCGGAAGGCTACAACGATGGTATATTTAATTATGTTAATTTAAAGTCGGTAATCTTATATCAACTTGCCCATATATTTGGTTTTGGATTTATTGAATCTCATTCCAGTACATGTTTTGACCCTTTTGGTATTATGAATTCGTATGTTAAAGATGCAAGAGACGATGGAAAATCTGGTAGTTCTCATAATTTAACTCAAAAAGATAAGTGTACATTTATGAAACTTTATTGTCCAGAACTGGCAGCAACATTAGTGGAAGATGAGTTACAAGAAAAGCAAATCGAAGCATCTATTTTTTATGATAAAGTTAATTTGACTTTTCAAACTGGTAATTTCTCGGAAAAAGTCAATATTGAATTGTATAACTTATTAGGTAAACAAGTTATGGTTCTACAAGAATATAACTTAGAAGCAGGTGAACATACAATTTCAATTAATTCAGAAAATTTAAATCCGGGAATTTATTTCGTTACAATAAAAAGCGAAAACAATAGTCAAAATAAAAAGATAGTTATTATTAAATAAAGAAAAATGAATAAGAGATTTAGTATATTATTTCTGCTTATTTTATTTATTGGCTTTTATCATATACAAGCCCAAAGACCGCCTTGTTATACTGATTATATATCATTATCTTATGCAGGCAAGATTCCTGCCCGTTTTCCGCTATTAAAATTGGATATGCCCTATGAAACGATGCTTAATTATATCTGGTGGAACGACTGGTGTCATACTTTCGAGGATTTGGAAACTTTAGAGTATTTTGGAAAAAAAAACTTTGATGATGAATTTAAGGAATTAATAAAAAGATTATATATTACTCAGGATTACAATCCTGTATTTTTCGTAGAGCATTTGTTTTATGATGATACTTTGATGAAAACCTGTCCGATATGTCTTAACTATTATCTTACTGATAGATTTTATCTTATTGCACCAGAACTAAAAATTCATTATGCTTTAATTGAATCCGATATAATTGTGCGGATAAAAACTACCGGTATTGTTGAAAGAGATTTTTTTAGTACAGAAGCTTATATAATCACATCAGAAGTAAAAGATGTTATAAAAGGAGAAGTTATCCCGACATGCAAAGATGTTTCAATTCCTGTTAGCTCTGATGATTACATCAGACCATACCCTTATTTTCAAATTAATGAACCTGGAAAATGCTTTCAATTTGTCTTCGACCATAAATTTTCTGAAGATGTTTATGAATTTGGAAATATTGGAAACGAGTATATTGTTTTTATTGACCTTATGCCATTTTATGCTGAAGCAGGTGGTTCACTTTGTACTGATTCTTTAAATAATTGTTATTATATTTCTAAGATAATTCAATATCCTGGTTTCTACACATACTATATTTTTCCGATAAAAAATGATAGAGTCTTCGACTATGCTTCTCCGCTCAATTTCGGAGATAGTTTGACCTATAACGAATGGCGTCAAAAATTACAGGAAAAAATAGACGAGATACTCAACAAAAATTATACTTCCGTTGATGATAATGTTATTTATAATAATGAAATTTCTGTTTTTCCTAATCCCGCATTCTCAGATTTATATATTATTTTAAAACATAATATTGTGAAACCGGTATTAATTAAGTTATATAACAATATGGGTTTTCAGTTGGAGGAATATTTGTTGAGTCCTGATAATAAAAATGAATTACGAATAAATTTGAATAATTTTTATTCCGGTATCTATTACCTGAAAATAATTGATAATGAAAAAATACAATTCAAAAAATTTATTGTTATTAAATAAATCTTAAAATAATTTTATTTCTGTATTTCAGTCATTAGTTCTTACGGTCATTCGTTCAAATCAAAATTCCTTTTTTAAACTACTAACTAATTTTTCGTATTGTTCTTCCATATTATATATTTGAGCCGAAATACGCATTACAATTCTTTCTTTAAATGGATTAAGAAATACTTCGAAATTATATTCATTCAGTAACTTTTTCCTTAAAGCCAGAACATCTTCAATAGTCGAACCTGCTTTTTCAGGAAGCCAAAAGCTTTGCATTAGTCCAGTTAAACTTTCATCAACCATCGGAGTTAAATTCAATTCAGATATTAGAAGTTTCCTCCCAAACAAACTAAGGTGCCGGCAATAATTGTAATCAAAATGCTCATGATAAAAATCTAATGCTTCAGGCACAGAAAGCCATGAACAAAAATTCTTAGTCCCAACCCAGTCAAATTCCTCAGTAAATCCCTTTCCAAAATTATTAGAAATAACACTTGGATGAATATCATACTTATCAGGTTCTCGGACATATAAAACAGCAGTTCCTTTCGGGGCAAATAACCATTTGTGAAGATTTCCTGTGTACCAATCCGGCTTTAATTCTTCCAAATTCAAATCAATTGAGCCGGGAGCATGGGCGCCGTCAATGAGAGTCAAAATGCCTTTTTCCCTGCATTGTTTAATAATATCTTCAACGGGATAAATCATCCCCGAAATAGAACTGATGAGGTCTATAACAACAAGTTTGGTCTTCTCATTAATTCCGTTTATAATAAGATTTTTTAATTGCTCTGCAGATTCAACGAAATCCGGAAGTTCAACAGAAACAACCTTGCATCCTGTAATTGAAGAAATATAACTCAAAGTATTTTTTACAGCCGGGTAATAATGGTTCGCAGTCAAAATTTCCCAATTTCTATCCATCATCGGTTGAAGAGAACGAAGGACTGAATTTACTCCGGTAGTTGCATTATCAACAAAGACAATTTTCTTGGGTTCTGCTTTTAGAAAATCAGCAATTTTATTTCTTGAGCTCTCCAGTAATGCAGGATAATCCTCGAGATAGAACTTCATCGGATTTTTATCAACTTGTTCGCATAACTGCAAAAATCTTTGTAGCACATATTTCGGTGTTGCTCCGAATGAGCCATGATTCAGATAAATAAGCCCTTCATTCAAATACCAAAGTGATTTTTCGACTTTCAATTTACGCCTTCCTGTTAATTTAAAAACTCAAATTTAAAATTTAAAATCAAATAAAAATAATTAACTTCAACAAATCGCAACTCTAATAATAATAATTGTTTCTTATATTTGTATTTTATCTTATGAATTATGAATAATAAAATGAAGCGAATAGTAGTTATTATGGCAGGTGGTTCAGGTGAAAGGTTCTGGCCCCTGAGCAGAAGAAAGAGACCTAAACAGCTTTTACCATTGTTGTCAGATAAAACAATGTTGAAGGAAAGTATTGAAAGAATAAGCAGTTTAATACCTCCGGAAGATATTTATATAATTACAAGTGAAGTTTTGCTGGAACCGATTAGAAACGGATTACCCGAACTTCCTCCCGAAAACATTGTTGCTGAACCATACAAAAGGAATACAGCACCTTGTCTTGCATTGTCGGCTGCATTCATTCAAAGCAAGTATTCCGAAAATTACAAACCTGATGAAATTTCAATTGCAGTTTTGACTGCCGACCAAAGTATTAATCCGAATAATGCTTTTATTAAAACAATTGACTCAGCTCTTAATTATGTTGAGCAGAGTAAATCTCTTTGTACAATTGGCATCAAACCCTCGAGACCTGAAACAGGGTATGGATATATTGAAGTCAACAGTCAACAGTCGAAAGTCAACAGTCGTCAGTCGTCAGTCGAAAGTCGTACTGATGAAGTTGATATTTTACCGGTCAAAGCTTTTCATGAAAAACCTGATACTGAGAAAGCTAAAGAGTATTTAGCTGAAGGAAATTATCTTTGGAACAGCGGCATGTTCTTTTGGCGTTTGGACACATTCATCGAAAGTCTGACTAAATATTTGCCTGAGGTGGGGAATTCAATTCATCTGATGGCTGATAAGTATAAAGGCAGAACTGATAATGCTCTTTCAGAATCCTTAACCGCTATTGATGAAATTTACAAAAACTTTCCTGATATATCCATTGATTACGGATTAATGGAAAAAGCTGAAAATGTTGTTGTTGCCAAAGAACTTTTCAATTGGGACGATATCGGTTCATGGGATTCACTGCCAAGAGTTAAGAATGCAGACGAGAATAATAATGTGATTGATGGAAAATGTGTTCTGCTGGATTCAAAAAATTCAATTGTTGTAAATGCATCGGATAAAGGCAAGACAATAGTTGCAGGGCTTGGACTGGAAAAAATGGTTGTTGTTGTTACCGACGACGCTGTGCTTGTCTGCCCTGCAGACAGAGTTCAGGAAGTTAAAAAATGCGTTGAAAAAATCAAGAACTCAGGATTAAACGAATGGCTTTGATTCCTGATAATAAATTTAAAACCATAGTATAATGAAGTTAATCTTATATTTGATTTGCTCGAGTTTTCTTCTATTGACAACTCAGGCATATTCACATAAGTACATAAATAATATTTTTATTGAGAAGAAAGAAGTATTCGATTCCACTCAAAGCGATTGGTTTTTTGCTGCCAATCTTGCAAATTCTCTTCATTATACAACACGTGATTATGTCATAGAAGACGAACTGCTTTTTTTTGAAGATGATACTTTAAATAAAGATAAAATATATGAAACAGTTCGAAATCTAAGGAATACAGGATTTTTTACAGATGTCTCAGTACGTCTTGATTCCATTGACGAAAAATTCTTTGATGTCTATCTCACAACTCAGGACAGGTGGTCAACCTTACCTATATTCATTTATGGAACGAGTGGAAATACCACTAATATCGGTGGAGGATTGGACGAGCTAAATTTGCTTGGAACAGGTGCGCATCTGCGATTGGAAACTTATCACAGGAGTGAAAACAGTATAGGAATGCAGGGCGGTCTTTTCCTGACACAAAGAAGACTTTTCCGTTCAGATTATTATTTTGATTTTGGTTTAACAGCAAACAAATATCGTACTGACCAGGCAATCGTTTTTAGTGAACCATTCAGAAATCTTGAAACACCCTGGTCTTATGGCTTGAGTGCAATCAATTCGTATGGCAGGGACTTTTTATATAAGAAAATTGAAGCTGTTTCAAATGGTGAACAAACCAGCAATTACGAACTCATGCCTTTTCACAATCGCGATATTTATTTTTGGCTTAGCCGTTCCTGGCTGAAAAATGACAGGGTTTTTGCATCTGCTCTGTTGCAAGTGAATGATGTCAACAGGGGAAGACCTGAGTTCGGGCGTGCCTTCGATAATTCAGGAAAATTTCTTGTTTCATTTTCTTCGGTTGCCGAAGAATATTTCCAAACGAGTATGCTCAATACATATCAAAAGGAAGATGTCCCAATCGGCGGCTGGGGTGCGGCAACTCTCGGAAAAATTTTTCCTGTCGGGCATCAGGGTGAAGGTTATTATTATGTTGCCGGTCAGGGTGAAAAATCATATGTGTATGCCAATCTTTACCTCTTTGGTCAGGTGTCCGGTGCCAGTGCATTCCTTAGGGGATTTGGTTACTACACCTATCAGGAATTCATGGGCAAGTCGTTTTACAGATTCAATAAAAACATGCTCCTGGCAATGAGAATACGTCAGCAAACGGTCTGGAACTGGTCTAAGCTCCGTCAGCTGATACTTGATAGTGATGGTGGACTGAGAGGTTACGATGCTAATAAGCTTTCAGGCGATAACAGGTTTGTTGTCAATACTGAACTCAGAGCATTCCCTGATTGGCAGGTATGGATTTTCAAGTTATCCGGTGTTCTCTTCTGGGATTTCGGGACAGTTTGGGAGCAAAACACCCAGCTGGTTAAAACACAATGGCACAATTCAGCAGGAATCGGATTCAGATTTTTTAACACCAAGGCAACCGGTGATGACAGCATTTTTCGCTTGGACTTTGCATTCAATTTCGACGAAAGAAAATTCGGTGCAATAGTATTCACAACCGACCAGTTGTTCTCAGTGTTCGAAAGGCACCGCTTCAAACTTCCCCAGCTTTACGGCACCGAGTTCGATTATGAGTAGGTAAAGTTCAAAAAGTTTAATATTTTTAATGAGTTTAATAAGCTTTACAAAATTAAAAATTCATTGAAAAAAAGTAGGAAATGAAAAATAAAGTTGTTAATAAAAATCTTGATTTCGAATATGAAAAGCCGTTTTTAAAAAAAGGATTGCTTGTCGCAGGAGTTGACGAAGCAGGTCGTGGTCCCCTTGCCGGTCCTGTTGTCGCAGCTGCAGTAATTCTGAACCCCGACTTTATAAATACCTGTGGCATTACAGATTCAAAAAAGCTTACATCCAAAAAAAGACAAGAAATGTTTGAAATAATAAAACAGAATTCTTTGAGTATTGGTATTGGTATAACTGATAATTTAATAATAGATGAAATCAATATTTTACAGGCAACAATCTCAGCTATGCATGATGCAATTGGCAAACTAACTCACGAACCCAATCAGCTGCTGATAGACGGAAATTACTTCAAAGAAAATGGTATTCCTTATTCAACAATAGTAAAAGGAGACAGCAAGTGCCTCTCGATTGCTTCTGCCTCGATAATAGCAAAAGTTACGAGAGACAAATGGATGGCAGATGTTGCAGATAAAAAATATCCTCAATATCTTTTCGCAAAAAACAAGGGTTATGGGACTAAAGAACATTTGAAAGCAATCAAAGAACATGGAACATGTGAGATTCACAGAAGAACTTTTCTGAAAAAGTTCATTGAACCGGAAAGAAGGATGTTTTGATTAAAATTTTATAGACAAGAAGTATATTTAATCAACAAAAAGAAGACAAATATTCCCTATCATAAGTTAATGTTGGAGATAAATGAAAAAAAATAAATTTTATTTATGAAAAAATTTAATTAATATACATAATTGTTCACCATTAACTATTGTATAATATTTCAGAATGAGGTTATTTATGTCAAAGTTCAACAAAATTCTTCTTCTTATTTTAGTGGCTTTTTTCGCCATGGAGACTGCCAATGCAGGGGGCATTGTTACCAATACAAACCAAAGTGCGGCTTATGCAAGAATGCTTGTTCGAGACGCATCAACAGACCTTGATGCCGTTTATTACAATCCTGCAGGTTTAACGGCTTTGCCCGAAGGTTTATTCATTTCCTTGAGCAACCAGTCAATTTTCCAGACAAGAACCATTACAAATGATTATACTTATCTGAATACCGATAAGTACGAAGGAACTGCTACGGCTCCACTTTTTCCGGGAGTATATGCCGGCTATAAGTTTGGTGATTTTGTATTTTCACTCGGGTTCAATCCCGTAGGTGGGGGTGGTGGTGCTGAATATGACAACGGTTTACCGTCGTTTCATCTTGCTGTTGCTGATTTGAGACCTGGCTTGGGTGCAAGTTTTGGTGGTCCCCAGAATGTAAGTTACAATACTGAAATTTATTTCGAAGGCACTTCTGTTTATTTTGGACTGCAAGGTGGCGTAAGTTATAAGATAAATGACATGATTTCCGTATTCGCAGGTGTAAGGTATATTATGGCTCAAAATACTTACGATGGTTATATGAGAAATACAAACATTACAATAGCTTCTGCTTATAACGGCAGAGCAGATGCATTTTTCTTGAATGCGGCAAATCAGTATAGACAGGCAAAAGAACAATATACTCAGGCAGGTATGGCAGACAGCGCGACAAAGTATGCAGTCCTTGAAGCCGGAGCTAACGTAAAAGCAACCTTGCTTGGTGACCAGGAAGCTGAAGTTGAACAAACCGGAAGCGGTATTACTCCGATTTTGGGTGCTAATTTCACTTTGTTGGACAATAAGTTAAACATTGGCTTAAAATATGAATTGAACACAGGTCTGGTATTAAAGAATAAAACGACTAAAGATATAAAGGTCGGATTTACAACTGATTATGTTACCCAATTTCCTGACGGGAAGGAATACAATCAGGATATACCGGCTCTTCTGTCTGTTGGAGCGGCATATAAAATCACTGATGATTTATCCTGCATGGTTGGATACCACCAATACTTTGACAAGAGTGCCAACTGGGACGGCTTGGAAGATAGCTTAGATGCTAACTCTTTTGAGATTGGATTTGGTTTGGAATATATTTTAACACCCGAAATCCTCGTTAGTGCCGGTTTTCTAATGGTTGATAACGGTGCTGGACCTAAATATAATACTGACATGAGCTATTCACTTCCAAGCAACAGTATAGCACTTGGAGGAAAATACAAACTCATGGATAATTTAGCTATAAATTTGGGTTATACCTATGTTATGTACGGTGATGCAGAAAAAGAAAGTGAACATAATATAAGTGGTACAACTTTTGTTTTGCCTGCCAACTATACATTTGCTAAAACAACTTATTTGATTGCCATTGGATTTGACTACATATTCAACAGTAAATAAATTTTGAACTTTAAATTGCTATTCCGGTTTTACTACCGGGATGGCAATATTTTTTATTTGTCTTCAGAATATACCCTCTTTCAACAATTATCTTTCATTTCTGAATGAATATTTCACTTAACTTTCTGTTTGTGATTTATAGATAACTGATTTAATAGCGTAGCTGTGCCACGGTTATAGAATAATGAAAATTAAAGAAAATGAAATCCGAAGGATTGGCATGTATATTGTTAATTTTCACCACAACCAAAGATTTCCAACTAGAAGGAAATATAATATTATGCCGACAACAACCTGCTTGTGATATTTATTGAACTTTTCGTATCTGTTAATTAAAAATTCGTAAAGGTAAACGAGACCGAAAGTGATGAATTCAATCAGAACGGCAAAAAAGATTGCCCAGCCGACAGACATTTGTCGGTACAAAACATTCCCTACACTCGGAAACCAAGATGTTCCATAAAGCACCACGAGATGAAAAACATAAACCATCAAAGCCCTCTTTCCGAACATTGCGTAATAGAAAGAAAATTTTGTAGTTTTGGAATAGATAAATGCCCAAAATCCCATGCCGGCTAATACGCAACCGATTTGGAAGATAATTGCACCGGGATTCACTTTTGTTGGAATGTAAACCTGCAAGTTCCACAGCAGTTCTCTTAAACCACTGCCTGTGGCTAATAGAACAAGACCTGCGAGAGAAACCCAAATCATAATGAATTTAGTTCTTTGCTCAGCATCTATTTTCTTCAAAATTGTACCAAGAAAAACACCATAAAATAAAAAAGCGGTATATGGAAAAATTGGGAAGAAAGAGCCATGTTCAAACGAAAGATAAGAGGCGATGAACTCTGGCAAGTATTTGAACCAGTTGACCTGATGTACAAGAGGCGAAAGCACGGAAATACTTAAAGCTATTGCCAGCGCTATTCTTCCGAGAGTCTTGTCGCTGCGTGTAAATCTGTAAAGCAATGTTACGAAAAACAAACTGACACCAATTAGTTGTAAAATGTTTGCTCTGAAAAAAGACACGAGCAGTCTTTCTTCGATAAAAAATAAATCCCAGATTTTATTTGCCGGAAATGCAAAGAGATATCCTATCGCAATCAAAATCAATGCAAGATTTGCTCTTCTTCTGAAAGTTTCAGGTTTTAATCTTCCGTCCTCCATACGCTTATTCGCGAATACGCTTACAGTCCCTGAAACAATAAGGAATACCTGTGCTGTAAATCCGCGAGCAAACTGCCAGACAGACCAGGGGAATTCATTTATATTATATTGGTCGGGAGCAAGTAATGCGTCTATTACATGTCCTTGGACCATCATAATCATTGCAACGAACCTTGCTAGGTCTATCGCTGTGATTCTCTGCGAAGAAAGCATTTTGGGAGCCCAAGATGGCCTCTTGAAATAATTTATATCAGTCATATTTTTTCCTCGGTAATTTTCGTTTTTGGAAAATCTTTTTCCAACATCTCACAATAATCTTCGTAAAATTGTTGAAAAGATTTGTAATATGCAATAGGTTTTAATGTAAAATGCTGTAAAATATAAGATAATCTATCGGGAATATAAGGGAAAAGTTTTTTTAAATTCATTATCCTGTAATTATAAAATGCCGAGCCGTCGTCATTCGAAAGCGTATTAATTACTTCCTGACTGAAACGACCATATTTTGTTGCCTGAGCAAAAGTTATCAGTCCTTTTGCTACTGCATAAGATATTATATTACCTATGCTCCACAAATCAAAATCGGTTACATCTTGTTTCAGGTCAAAATCAATCCACTTGAATTTACCAGTATCGGCTTCTATGATTATATGGTCATTACGAATATCGCCATGACAAAAGCCATTTTTGTGCAAATGCATTATGGCTTCTATCAAAATTTTAATTTTCCATAAAATAGCTGGCAAATCCTCAACAAAATATTCTTCATGATTTTTGTCAATATTAGGTATATAATGAAAAATTGATTTACCACGAATAAAATCAATTACTCTTACATTGTTGCCAGCAGTATCCAGATACGCCTGTCCCTGCATAAATCTTTCATCTCCTTTTACCAAATCAAGGACATTTGCTTCTTTAACCGGGTCGCGATAACATCTTACTCTGAATATTCCGATATGAGCATAAAATTCCTCATGAAATACTGTTTTAATTATCTTTTCCTGACCTGATTTTAAATCAACTGCATGGAAAACCCAATACTTTGGTTGGTCGTCAATACCGAATCGTGGTTCACGCATATTTCCCCTAACGACGAATTCGCTATCACTTTGACCAATTCTGATTACATCGGTACGTGTAATATTCATCCAATCTGAAGTATCCGTAACAATTTTCATCCGGGCAAGATTGACACTCCAACCCGTTAGTTCATTTATTCTGTAAGCTAATCTTTCTTTATCGGTCATACAATTAAATTAATACCAAAAGTAAATTGCAAGATACAAAAATAATTGAATTTTACAGAAATATTATGAACTCATATCACAGTGAGTCTGGTAAACTATTTATATGTAATTGGGTCTTTGATTCCTGCTTGATTAAAGCCGTTTAATCTTAAAATACAGGAATCGCATTCACCGCAAGCCAAATCTTCGTCTTTGTAGCAACTCCATGTGAGTTCAAAAGGAACACCAAGTTCCATCCCTTTTAATACAACATCTTTCTTCGTGTAATTAATTATTGGAGTAATTATTTTGATACATGTATCGGGTTTAGTCCCCAGATTAATTGCTTGCTCGAAAGCATCAAAAAATTCTTGACGGCAATCCGGATATCCGCTATAGTCCAATTGCATGGCACCAATAAAAATTGCATTTGCAGAAATTGATTCAGCCCAACTTGCAGCTATAGCAAGTACATTTCCGTTTCGAAAAGGAACATAAGTGTTCGGGATTTCTTCTTCAAGTGTTGAGTTTGTAATGCTTCCATTGAATTCTGACTTCCTGCTTCTGATTTCCATGCGATTATCAGTTAGACTGGAAGAACCAATTTGTGAAAAGTACGAAACATCAACATCAAAAATTTCTTTTATACCAAAGAACTTAACTAAATCTGCGAATGCCTTCTTTTCACGGGATTGTGTTCTTTGTCCGTAATTAAGATGAAGAGCTGCAGCATTATAACCCATATCTTTTGCGATAGCGGCACAAACAGCGGAATCCATACCCCCGCTTATTAAAACAACAGCTTTTTTTCTCATAACCCATCAAATAAAATCTTCAACATTTTCAAAATTACAAAATTTTAACAATTCTACGGTTATGAACTGTAAAATTGAAATTTTTTCTTCATTATATTATTTTTTATAATTACGAGAATTTTCGTTTAACATAAAAATTAATTAGGTTAAAAAATAAATTATTATTAACTTAAAAAATAATTATAGTTAATAAACGATTATTAATCTTTTATAAGTATCAAATGATTCAAAGTTAATTAAGCATATTATTTTTTTTATAAATTTTCAGGAAAGGTTAAATATGGATTTATCACAACACATCGAAGATAAGCTGAATTATTATGCAGAAGCGATAATAAAAGGTCATGAGAAAATTGACGAACATGCCCTCGGTGAAATGACTTTTTACATGGCATTACGCAGAATTCTCAGTGGTAACTATACTTATGAAGATGTCGGTTTAATGGATGCCATCAATGATACTTTGCAGGAGCTTAATTTGATATCGTCCGATATTACATTTTATAAGATTAAATAATATCGTAATCGCACGAAGTTTCAACGGCTACCATTTTATAACCGGTAATTTTCAATTTGTTATACAAACAATATGAATAAATAATCAAGGGCGATCCTAAAAATTGTCATTCTGAACGATGTGAAGAATCTAATGTATTTAAAATCTATATTATAGATTCTTCGCTCGTCTAAGAATTACAAAGAAAGTTGGGCTTTTAGAATTAAGCTTTAGTAAAATAGAAATTTCTACTAATTGGTTTTAGCTGCTTTTACAGAAACAATTGTAATATCATCATGCTGCTGCTGAGATTTTGAATGTTTCAGTACGTCATTCATTATTTGTTCAATCAAAGTATGTGAGGTTGCATTTTTGTTCAAATCAATGACTTGAAGTAATTTATTTTCTCCATATTCATTATTATCACAATCAACTGATTCGGTTACACCGTCAGTATATAAAATAATAATATCGTTATCAGATATAGTTACAAAACCTGATTTATAATTATCCGTATTTTCTATTACACCCAGAATGATTCCTCCTGAAGTCAGTAGTTCTATATCTCCGTTTGATTTGTAAAGGATTGGAGGGTTATGACCTGCATTAATATATTTGAATGTTCTATCAACTGAATTAAGTTCACCTGCGAAGAATGTTACAAACCTGTCAGCACTTGTATTTTGATAAACTAAATTGTTTAAACGGAAAATTAATTCGTTCAAAGGTAAGCCCAATGGAGCCATCACTCTCAAAGCAGCCTGCACATTTGCCATTAGCAGGGAAGCAGGCATACCTTTTCCCGAAACATCGGCAATTGCAACCAAAAGGTTACCATTTGGGAGTTTAATAAAGTCGTAATAATCTCCACCAACGAACTTAGAGGGTTGTGTTGTCCCATAAATGTCAAAACCATGTAGATCAGGATTTTTTTTAGGCAGTAATCTTTTTTGTATTTCCAGAGCGATGGATAATTCGTTCTCCAGTTTTTGCCTTTCGACTTCCTTTTTTATCAGATTCAAATTTTCTAAAGCGAGAACAGTGGTGTTACCAATTACTTTAATAAATAAAAGGTTTTCTTCGGTAAAATTCTTGCCTACTGTACTTTTTCCAATTAGTAGGAATCCTTTAATAGTTGATTTCATCACCATTGGCGAAACAACCCGAACATCATTTTCTATTAACCAGACCTTAATTTCTTTGCTGACAGATAATTCTTCAGTAAAGCATGTGTCTGAACAGGAGAACAGTTCTTGCAACAAGTTATTTGGCGGTGTTTCTTTGAGTGTATTTTTAAGAATATTAAAGTTTTTATTGTTTAATGGTAAATTATTTTTATCATTATCAGAGTTACTGGCATTACCACTTTTATTTCCTGCTTCGGCTTCGCTGTCAAGTTCAATAACTGCAAACTTTGTAATCATCAGTTGTCCAAGTAAATTCAGGGAAAGAGTCTTAATGATTTTTTCTTCTGATAAAAATACATTGAAATCCCTGCTGACTTCAAACAAAGTCGTCAGAAGCTGGTTTCTCGATTCCACGAGATTTTTTTCCTTAAGTAGAAGATTAATATTTTTTGTATTATTTAAAGCATTGGCAGTAATATTTGAAACAAGTGAAATGTAGTAATATTCTTCATCGGTTATTTCCATGGAATCCAGCTTTCCGCTAAGGCAAATTAAAGCCAATAACTCTGAACGGTAAATTATCGGTATGCAAATTTCGTATCCGGCTTTTAATAATTCGTTCCCGGAATCTTTTTCTGAAATCTTGCAAATTTCGTTAATTTCGAATAACTTTATTTCTTGGATTATTTGTTTACCTTTAGTCAGAATTGGAGTAAAATATTCATTGGTTTTATCAGGTAAAAAAACAACACCTCTGAAAAGCTTAAGCTTACCCATTAAACTGAGTAAAGTAATATTTAAAATTGATGCAACATCATTAGTTTCATTCAATTTGCCGCCAAGAGCAAGCAATGATTCGAGATTTATTAATATTTTTGATGACCCATCCATCAAATAAAGTACTTGTTTTAAAGAGGATAAATTGTTCTTATTTGACTGCTAATCGTGAAAGATAAAATCTTTCCTGCGTTATTGGCGTTAGCAACCAGAACTTCATTTCTCTGACCGTTGACTATTATAATCTGATTACTCATTTTGCCATAGACCACATCGCTGTTGTAATCGGATGATAATGTATTTATACCCGCTTCTCTTCTTGCGTCAAGCCGTAGCAAATGAGTTTTGGTTTGTATATATGCCCAATCGTTATTTGTCAAAATCAATTTTGTAGGAAACTGGTCAACGGCTTTGGTTCTCGAAGTGCCAAGTTCTAAATCAGTTGTCTTTGTTCTTGTTGCAATTTCAATGAATGTTGCTTTAGCGGCGGTCTTGGTTTGAGTTGTATTTAATTTACCATCTCCAATGCTAAGGACCAGAGCTTTATCATTGTCATTATTTATTGCAACCAAACACGGGGCGGTATTGACATTAATTAACGCTTCCTGCTTGTGCGTTCTGGAATCAACAATGGAAACAGTATTATCTCCCCGATTTGCAACTAATATTTGATTACCTGAGCAAGCGAGTGAAACCGGATTTTTCCCAACCCGGATTTTTCTGGCAACGGCAAAATTATAAAAATCGAGTAAACTAATAGTTGTATCGTTACCGTGTGCAACGTAAGCATCAGTAGCATTGGCAAAGCAAATATCAGTTGGTTCGAGCTTTTCGGCTGAGAAATCAATTGTAGCAAGACTGTTGAATTTAATTTTATCAATAATCTCGATTTTATATACCGAAGGCATCAGTAGAAACAGCATTCCTCCGTATTCAGTAATTTTTGATACATCCCCCGAAAGAGTTTTTCCATTGACTTCAGCATACTTATCATTGGAGATAGTCCCATCCTTTGTATTATAAATAAGCAATTTAGGATTAAGCGAATCAACGACAATCACAAATTTTTGATTCATTACAACATCGTTGATAATCTTTTCTTCATTGCAAGCGAAGCAAAAAGTCAGGAGAGTTCCTAAAATTATAAGCCAAAAATTTATTTTCATTTAAGTTATCTTATTGAAACTTTTTAAAATTTATCATCATGTTAATAATTAACGTTCATTATTAAATCTTATTCTATTATTCCCGACTGATTTAACAGAATAACTTTTCAGTAATTACAAACTCTTTACAACTTCTTTCATCAATCTCGTCAAAAAAGGTTCTGCAGAAGCCGCCGTTTCCAAAATATCCTCCAAACTACAGGGCTGAAGTGCATCGGTATAACATTCATCGGTTACTACTGATAAACCCAATACTTCAATACCCATCTGGTGAGCTACAATATTTTCCGGGACAGTGCTCATTCCGACAACATCAGCTCCGATATTCCTTAAAAACCTGTATTCTGCTCTTGTTTCCAAACTTGGACCGGTAACTGCAACATAAACACCTTTGTGAACCTTAAGCTGAATTTCCATTGCTATTCTTTCGGCAAGTTTAATCAGCCGCTTAGACCATGGCTCGCTCATGTCAGGAAAACGTATTCCGAGTTTGCCGTCCGTTATACCGATTAATGGGTTATTTCCAGTTAAATTTATATGGTCTTCGATAATCATTATCTGACCTTTACGGATATATGGATTCATCGAACCGCTTGCGTTTGAAATAAGCAAAGATTTAATACCAAGAAACTTCATAACTCTTACAGGAAAAGTTATTTCAGGCATCGAGTATCCTTCGTAAAAATGGAATCTTCCCTGCATGGCAACTACACTTCTCCCGGAAAGTTTTCCAAAAAGAAGTTTTCCTTTGTGGGATTCAACCGTTGAAACCGGAAAATTGGGAAGTTCCGAATATGAAAGTTCAATATCTACTTGGATTTCTTCGGCTAACCTACCCAAACCTGTTCCAAGTATTATACCAATCTCAGGTTCGGCATCCGTTTTATTACGGATAAAGCTGACTGTCTCATCAATTTTACTTATCAATTCATCAGATTTTCCGGGCATATTTTTGTTTTAAATTATCAGAAATACTTTAATTAACTAAAGAGAATTTACAAACCTATCGAGAATTTTTCAATTATGCAATTCAGAATGGCTAAAGTGATTAAATATTTATATTTCTTAACTTTATAATTGAAAAATAATATTATATTTGTATAAAATATGAAGTCGCAATTACTTAAAATAACTTGAAGACTGGTAAAGAAATTTTTATAAATTTTAATGATAAAATGAACACTGAAGTTTCCATAAAATTTAATCAAGAAGAATTAACATTACTGAACATTGCCGAATTGATTGTTCAAGACAATTATGAATTAATGAAAAAAGTTAGTTCAGAGGAAGATTTAAAAATTGGTTTTGAATCATTGCTTACAAAGTATCTTCTTCAAATAGGTATAAAACTAGACCCAAAATATGAGAAATCAATCTTCAAAATTGGAAAAAGAACAGATGCTTTGCATGGGCATATAATTATTGAATATGAAAAACCTCATTCTTTTAAAAGAGATTCTGTCATAAAACACGCTTTCAACCAACTTGTTGAATACATTATAGGAGAAGCTATTGCAAACAATGAAACTTTATTCTTGTTTGAACCCAAATACATCGGCGTTGGGTTTGATGGAGAACAAATATTTTTTGTTAGATATAAAGGAGATAAAACTTCATTTAAGGAAGTATTTAGCGATGAAGATTTTGCCTTGATAGGTCCATATATTTTCGAAAGAGAAAGTGCAATAACACTTTTAACATTTTTTAGAGCATTAACAAAATTCTTATTAACCCCTGAGAATCTTGCTGAAAAGTTTGGACCAAAAAGCAAAACAGCGCCATTAGTTGTTTCAGCATTAATTGATGCTTTCCATAATTGGAGAAACTCTAAAATCGAAATTTATTATAACGAATGGAAGCGTCTATTTGGTATTGTTTATGGTGAACAATTTACTAATGAGACGGCAAACGATGTAAGTCAGTTAACCAATTTTTATGGTATAACAAAAGAAGTTGATTTTCAGGAATTGCTTTTTTGTATTCATACATATTTTGCAATTTTAATGAAACTTATAGCGGTAGATTTGTTAACGCTGAAAGAAAGTACATTATTATCCTCTTACAGTCAGAAAATCCTTCATCTTCGATCAGATGAACTTGAAAAACAATTTGAAGATATTGAAAAAGGAGGAATATATGCTAAGAGAGGTATTACTAATTTTTTAGAAGGTGACTTTTTTTGTTGGTATCTAAATTCTCTTTCATCACCTAGATTAGAGGAAGCAATAAGAGACATTATCAGAGTGTTATCAGATTTCGAACCTGCCACATCTATAATTACACCTGAAGCAACAAAAGACTTACTCAAGAAATTATATCAATATCTTGTTCCAAAAGAAATAAGACATAGATTAGGAGAATATTATACTCCTGATTGGTTGGCAGAATTAACAATAGATGAAATAGGATATGAAGGCAATACATTAGAACGTGTTTTGGATCCTGCCTGCGGTTCCGGCACTTTTTTAGTATTAGCTATACAGAAAGCAAAAGAATTTGCAATAAAAAACAATGAAAGAAAAAAGGAAACGGTGAAGCGGATAATTAATAACATTTGGGGTTTTGATTTAAATCCTTTGGCAGTAATTGCTTCCAGGACAAATTATCTATTTGCATTGGGTAACCTAGTAAATGATATTACCCAATTAGAACTTCCTGTTTATTTAGCTGATTCTATATTATGGCCCGAGCAGACAAGTGGTCAGTTGGAAATTTCTCCGCAATTCGGTAAACATATAAGTATTCAAACTTCAGTTGGTATCTTCCACATTCCTCATTTTTGGATAAAAGATAATGGGTTATTAATGCAAATTGCAGCTCCAATTATTTCCGAATTAGTTAGCAATGAAATTAATAGTGAAATTGCATTAGAGCATCTGAGAAAAGTTGGATGTGTAATTCCCGAACATAAGAAAATAGTAGAACATTTTTACAACCAATTGTTAGATTTGGAAAAGAATGGTAAGAATGGGATTTGGGCAAGATTCTTAAAAAATGCGTTTGCACCTATGATGTCAGGAAAATTTGATTATGTAATTGGGAATCCACCATGGATAAGATGGGATTATTTGTCAACTGAATATAGAATAGCAACAAGAAAACTTTGGGAAAATTATGGTTTATTCTCCCTTAAAGGTTTCGAGACCAGACTAGGAGGAGGGAAAAAAGATTTTTCAATGTTATTTGTTTATGCTTGCTCAGACTATTTTCTTAAAGATGGAGCAAAACTCGGTTTTCTCATTACTCAGGAGGTATTTAAATCGAAGGGAGCAGGTGAGGGTTTTAGAAAATTTAGCATAGGTAACGGTTACGACGAAAAGATAAAACTTCAAGTTATTAAGGCACATGATTTAGTAGCATTGCAACCATTTGAAGGTGCTGCAAACAAAACCGCCGCAATATTTTTAAAAAAAGGAAAAACAACTAAATATCCGGTTAAATATTATATTTGGAGTAAAAACAAAGGGGTTGGTAAAATAAATCCCGAAAAATCTTACAAAAAGGTTTTAGAACTAATTAAAAAAGAAAAATATTTAGCAACTCCGATTGGTTCCGAAGTTGGTTCATGGCAAACAGAAATTACAATAAACTCTAAATTGAAAATCTCTGGTGAAAATAATTATTCTGCACATTCTGGAGCATATATTTCACCCTATGGAGTTTTCTGGTTAAAAATAAATGAAGTTTTATCAGATAAAAAAATATTAATTTCTAATATAACAGATAAAGGTAAAATAAAAATTAATACCATTATTGCTACTATTGAGTCAGATTTAATTTATCCCGGTTTGAGAGGAAAGGATATAAAAAGATGGGGTTGTGATATAAAAATCAATGTTCTTTTAACTCAGAATCCAGAAAAAAGAGAACCTTATAGCGAAAATATCATGAAAAGAAGATGGCCAAGAACTTACAATTATTTAGTAAATTTTAAAGAAATCTTAAATCAACGAGCTTCAAAAGTTATAAAAAATTTAGCTGAGAAAACGACATTTTATGCTGTTTTTGGTGTTGGTGAATATACAATGTCTAAATACAAAGTTGTTTGGAAAAGAATGACTAACGATTTAATCGCCTGTGTTGTGTCACAACACAAAACTCCATTTGGGTGGAAAACAGTTATTCCTTTTGAAACTACATCCATGATTGCAACTGATAATAAAAATGAAGCTCATTATTTATGCTCCATTATAAATTCAAAACCTGTAAGGGATTTTGTCAAATCTTTTTCATCGGCAGGTAGAGGGTTTGGTACTCCATCAATAATGAAATATATCGCTATTCCCAAGTTTGACATTAAAAATCCGAATCATAAAGCGTTGACTGAGTTATCTCAAAGGTTGCACGAATTAAAAACGAAAGATTTTTCAGATTATGAAATTAAGGAACTTGAAGATAAAGTGGATGAATATTCTACGAATCTCTTTAAGTAAGATAATTAAAATATATTTAAAAAATAATAGGAATTTCAATTTGAAGAAAAAAGATATACTGCTATGGTTTTTCATAATACTTTTACTTATGCCCATATTATTTTTTCCGATTTCTCCGGATTCTTCGATTTATCTCGATTCGGGAAGGATAATTGCAAATGGCGGAAAACTCTATATTGATAACATAGACTTAAAACAACCTTTAATCTATTATATCTTTACACCCGTTTATCTTTTGCTCGGTTATACTGAATTGACAGTGAGAGCATTCGATTTCCTGTGGCAACTTGCTACAATAATTTCCTTGTTCTTTTTAATCTCCAAAACAATCAATAAAAAGACAGCTTATATTGCATCGTTTATTTTTGCTGTGTCTTATCCCGCACTTGGATATTCTCAAACAGTGCAATGCGAAACCTTTGCCGCTTTGCCTATGGTTTGGCTTATATATTTTCTGACATTCCACAGAAAGAAATTTCTATATTTATTTTTATCAGGATTGTTAGTTGGAGTTATCGCCGGATTAAAATTTACCATGATTCTGATACTTATCGCTGTATTAATATATATTTTGGCAGACAAAGCAAGTAGCAAAATAAAGTTAATTAATAGTGCAATGATTATCGCAGGAACTATTTTGGGTTTTTGCTTAACCATGCTCCCGCTTATAGACAGCGAAATTTATAATGGATACAAACTGGTTTTTCAATATTTGGTTTTTTATTCAGGGACTGAAGCAAATCTCATCGAGGCATTGAAACTGATGATAAAAAACACAGGTAAGTTGTTCGGAGACAGATATTCTCTCATCCTCACAATATCACTTGCAACTGCGATTTATCAATTTCTTGGAAAGCGTCCTCCGGCAGATAATAAAAAAGTTTGGAGAATGCTGAATATTTCATTGCTTGTGATGTTCTTTTTGTTTTTGACGGTTGTAATCGAAAGAAAGTTTTGGGACTATCATTTTGCAAGAATGTATTTGCCAATGTTCATATTTTCGGCAATCGGATTTAAACTAATTTATAAAAAGATTGTCAAATTCTATCAAAAAGGAAATTCTTACTTAAAAGGAGTGATCATTATCGGACTAATCGCGGCATTTATTCTGTCTCCAGCAACGAGATGGCTGAACACCTTGCGTTCGGGCTATTATTATTTTGCAGATACCGAAAAATACGATGCTTTATATTCAGAATATATTTCCGGTGTTGATGTCCCTTTGCGGGAGCATCATAAACTTGTTGCCAAAATTGTAAATAAATATTTGTCAAAAAATGATTTGGTAGTTGTTATTTCAACAGGTTCAAATGCCATCAATCACTTCCTTAATACTGAAAAAATATCTGCCTTCAGGAACTCCCAGTTTATTTTCAATCCATTGAAATTTCCCGAGTGGGATTATCGCTTCAGCAAGGAAATTCGTTTGGCTGATTGGATAATTGTCCAGACTGACGACAGCAGAGTGCAGGTTATCGGCGAAGAAGTATCGAGCTGGGATATGCTCAAAAGAGATTTAGATAATGTTTATTATTTATCGGGAAATTTTGAACTGTTCGAAAAGGTCGGCAATTTCCTCATATTTAAAAGGAAATTCCCATGATTGGAAAAATTAAATTTGAAGACCTGCCCGGATTTTCTAAACTTTTTATTAAACAAATTTCCGAAATTCCAACCGGTTCAAATTTATTTATTTTTCCAAAAAGCAACAACAGTATAGAAAGCATCATCTCCGAATTATCCGGCTTTTTCATAGATGAGCAATTAATCGAATTGCTCTCAAAAGTCAATAAACCACTTAAGATGTCAAACGAGCAAAGAGATAATTTAAAATTGCTAAATTCCGCTAATACTTTCTTTTGTACTGCTACCTTTAAACCATCCTTTCTCGGAGGGTCATCAAATGTTATACTCAAAATTATTTCGGTATTCATCCAATCGGAGTTTTTAAAGTCGAGATTTAAGAGCTGCAACTTTATCCCTTTGATTTGGCTCGATGATGATACCCATGATAACCTAGAAAGTTCTTTAGCAAATATTTATACAAAAGATGGTGAAATAATACGTATGCCATGTTGCTTCAATGCAAGTAAATCAGATAGAACTGTTATTCACCAAAGAATATTTAATAATGATATTCCCCGAATCATTGATGAAGTTATTTCTTTATTACCTGAATCAGATGTAAAAGAAAGAACTGAAATTATGCTCAAAAATGCATATCAACAGGGTAGAAGCTGGAGCTTTTCATCGGCATATTTTCTGAATTCGATTTTCAAATATTTAGGCATATTATTTCTTTTTACTTCAAAAGTCAGGAAAGGAGGACTTTTTAATAATCTTACAGCTAAAGAAATTTCTGAAAGAGGTAAAACTTACGAGTTGCTAAAGGAACGACAGTTGCATTTTAAAAAATATCATATTGAGATACCAGACAAATCCCAGCAATATAATTTAAATATACACAAGGGGGAGATAGTCGAAAAATGCGAAAAGAAGGAGTCTGTAAAGTTTACTGATTACTCTCCGAATGTTATGCTCCGTCCGATATTCCAGGACTCATTATTGCCTGTTGTTGCGAGGATTGCTTCGCCAAGTGAATTTGTAAGTTCATTATTGCTTGACGACATTTATAATCATTTTGAAGCAATAAAGCCAATGAGTGTACCCCGATTTTCTACAACGTTTGTTGACTCCGAAACGAAGAACTTTATCGAAGAATCCGGTACGGACTTAAAGGAAATTGCAAAAGGATATCCCAGATTGCAAAGGATGTTTCCTCATAATTCCAAAGTCAGGAATGCTATCAATTGGCTATATCCCGAAGGCAATCTTCAGGAACGGCTTCTGTCCACAGCAAATATAATTAATGCATCGAAAAAGCAATTCATCATAAGAACGGTCAGGCAAATAAATGGCATCGAGCCAACAAAACATTTGATGATAAATTTATAAATTCTCGTTTTCCGGGAAAATGATTTTTATATAGAATACAGAATAATTTTCAATATAAAATTTAACACTCAACACACAACACTTAACACTCTTATAGTCCTACTCCTGAAGTGCAACTCTTGCCGCAGTCAAAAGCAATTCGGGTGATATTCTGATTTTGAAATTCGGATTGATATATTCGAACTGTATCATGCCTTCCTGATTTACAATGAACAGGGCTGGTACAGGTAAAATGTAATGAGTGTTTCCCGCATTTTCTTCGAGTACTAAAAGCATATCACTGTAAATCTGCTTTGCGTCGTAAGCCAGTCCGAGTGATTTAATCGCAGTTCCTGATGTATCAGAAAGCAAAGGAAAACTCAGTTCGTATTTGTCAGACATTTCTTTAATCTTTTCAGGTTTATCCGGACTGATTCCTAAAATCTGATACCCCATATCAAAAAGTTCCTGAGAAACTTCCTGAACCTGGGAAATGTGTTGATTGCAGTACATGCACCAAACTCCTCTGTAAACAATCAATACCGTTGGTTTGTGGGGCAGGAATTTGTTAAGTTCAATTGGATTGCCTGCAAAATCATAAAGAACGATGTTTGGAATTTTATCACCGATTTTCAGTGATGTGATTTTTTGAGGGCTTTCTGCTATCTTTAAATCATCAGCCGATTGAGAGCCGCAGGAGACAAGCAACAAAGTTGAAATTATGCCGATGAAAAGCGAAATATTATTTTTCAGTTTCATGATTAAATAACTCAATATTATTTTTTTTCAAAAATAACATTTTTCTGTTTAATCTTTTAACCAATTTTTCCAAATCTCAGGTTCGTAACCCAAAGTTGTTTTTTTCTCGCATCTGACAATAGGTGTTTTAAAAAGCAAAGGGTTTTCGAGAAGTAATACTTCTGTATCGAAAACCATAAATCCCAAACCTTTCCTTTTGAAATCCTTTGATTCTCTATCGAGAAGGTCATCAAGTGGAATTGATTGGCTAATATTATCTAACTCACCTTTTGTTATAGCTTTTTCGTTCAAATCAACAAAATGAGGTGAAATTTTCCGTTCTTTGAAAAATCTGATAGCTTTTTGAGTTTCCTTGCACTTCAAAGTTCCGAATATCTGAATAACCATTGTCAAATCCATCTAAATTTTAACTTAATAATTCAAAAGTTTTTCCATATCATTCTCAATTTTTTCCTGAGATGGCAAAACATCGAGTTCATAAGCAGGCGCATAAGGAATATGCGAATCCTTTGCCGCATGACGAATTACCGGTGCGTCTAAAAATCTGAATGCTTCTTCTGCAATTGTTGCCGCAATCTCACCGCCAAAGCCGTTCGTCTTTGTATCTTCGTGAACGATAAGTACCTTATTTGTCTTTTTAAGCGATTCGAAAACCATATCCTTATCCCAGGGAATAATTGTTCTAAGGTCAATAATCTCAATGGATTTTCCTGTTTTTTTCTCAATTATTTTAGCGGCATTGAGCGAATCCTTAACAGCCATTCCCCATGTAACAACAGTAAGATTACTGCCTTGCTTTACAATTTTTCCTTTACCGAAAGGTAGGAGATAGTTTTCATCTGGTTCGAAAGTTGTAGAGTGAGGCAATCTGTAAAGCCCTTTATGCTCTAAAAACAGTACAGGGTCTTGCAGTCTGCAGGCGGTTTTCAGCAATCCTTTTGCATCAGCCGCTGTGCTTGGATATGCAATGAGTAAGCCGGGTAAGTGGCTAAAGAAACCTTCGATATTTTGCGAGTGACAAAGTCCTCCATGAATATAGCCACCTACTGCTGTTCTTATGACTACTGGTGCCGAGAAATTTCCGTCAGAGCGAAACCGCATTGTTGCAAGTTCATTGCGAATTTGTTGAAAGGCGGGCCATATATAATCCCCAAACTGAATTTCAACAACCGGTTTGAAACCACGGACAGCTAATCCCAAAGCTACACCTATTATTGACGCTTCTGCAAGTGGTGAATTAAAAACTCTGTCTTCTCCAAATTTAGACAATCCTTTTGTAGCAGTGAAAACACCACCCTTTGGGTCTGCAATGTCCTGCCCGAAAACAAGCATTTTTTCGTTTCTTGCCAACTCCTCAGCAAGAGCATGATTGATGGCATCAACCATTACAGATTTATTGCCGGATTCAGGCTCTTCTTTGGAATAATTTAATTCCCGTGTTTTAATATCTGCAAATACATGTTTTGTAGAATCCTCAGCTTTTGCATCAGGTCTTGACAAAGCCCAGTCAGCAGCTTCATCAATTTCTCTTTTGATGTCATTCTCAAATTTTTCAAGTTCTGATGATGTGAAAATCTTGTTATTAAGAAGATGCTTCTTTAAAATTTCGATACAATCTTTTTCTGATTTTGCATATTCGAGTTCTTCTGCATCTCTGTATTTTCTCTGGTCGTCGCTGGATGAATGAGGAACCAGACGCTCAACCATACCATGAAGCAAAACAGGACCTTTGCCTGAGCGAATGTGTTCTGAAGCATCTTTTGCGGCTTTGTAAGAATCAAAGAAGTTTGTTCCGTCAAATGTTTTCATCCGAAGGTTGGCATAACAGCAAAAGGTATGGGCAACATTTCCACCCATTGATTGTTTTTCGCGGGGAACAGAAATTGCATAACCATTATCCTGAACAGCAAAAAGTACCGGCAATTTTTCCCTGCTTGCCCAATTCACTGCTTCATAAAATTCACCTTGGCTTGTTGTACCTTCACCGGAGGCAACATAAGTGATTTCGTCAGTACCGAGCTTTTTCGATGCCAGGGCAGTGCCAACAGCATTTAAGTATTGCGTGCCTGTGGACGATGACGATGTTGGCATGTGTAGTTCTTTGTTTCCGTAATGTCCGGGCATTTGTCTGCCACCTGTCGAAGGGTCTTCGGGTTTACCAGCTGCAAGAAGAAAATATTCCTTTGCTGTCATTCCCATGCTGTAAGCAAAAGCTGCATCACGATAGTATGTCCAGCCCCAGTCATTTTTTTTCCTCAATGCCATTCCGATAGCCACCTGCATTGCCTCATGGCCACTGCATCCGATATGGAAGAAAGATTTGCCTTGCTTAACCAAAGTAAAATGCTTTTCGTCGGATTTGCGGGCTAAGAGCATAAAGCGTAAAGCTGCCTTCAATTCTTCCTTCGACAAATCAGGCAGTTTACTCGATTTTTTCAAATCAATATGCTCAACCGAGCAACCTGCACCCCTGTTGTGTGAACAATGTGAACCTTCCCTTGAAGAGGCGATGGCTTCCTTTAAAATATCTTCAGTAGATTTATTTATTTTAGATTGTATCTTTTTCCCGGTCATGAAAACTCATTAAACTTATTAAACTAATCAAACTCATTAAAATGTTTTATTACTATAGAGCAATATAAGAATATTATTAAACGAATTAAAGAAGAAATTATGACAAAATTGAAAATTTGTATTTTTAATAATTAACTTAATTTAAATTTGAATAAGATATTGTTTTTTTCAAATCTACTTGTCAAACAAAATCATTTGCTTTTCTTCCTTAGACCTGATGTATTCAAAGTCCCTTGGAGCATTTGTTTTTTCAATGCCACCATAATTGTTGACTGCTTCTTTAATTAAACCGACGGATTGGTCTAATTCTTCATTCAGATTCTTACTGGTAAATCTCATTGTTTCCCAACCGTTAATGAATAGCAAATTGTCTCTTTGCTTATCTTTTTCAATCCGTTCATTTTCCATGTGATATGTATCTCCATCGCACTCAACAGCAATGTTTCTGGCTTTGCAAAACAAGGCAAAATCAGTATAAAATGTTCGTTTATCTAATATCACTTCCCACTGTCTTTCGGCATTAATACTTAGTTTTTTGAACTCATCCCAAAGCATTTCTTCAAGTGGGCTTTCGTAATACAAATCGTTTATTTCTTTTGCTTGGGATAAGTGATTTTGAGTTGTATTAATGAATAATATTCTACGTTTTCTTAAGCTTTCGATTGGTGTGGGTAATTCTATCAGTTTATCAAGTTCCAAACGGTAGTAATCATTTTCAGAATTAGGATGTTTTTTACCGTTAAGTACAAGTTCTTCTCTTTTTGCAATACTAATATTTTTTACTTTTGCATACCAACGTACTGTATGGGCATAAAGTCCAAACGATTTTGGAAGATAAAATGCAATCAGTTTGATTTTTTTATCACGAACCATTATGGGAGCACGCTTTACAGGAATCCTGTACCAATGTTCGACATCAGCATAATAGTAGTCACTTTTGTCTTTAAGCAACGCCACCAGCACATCTTTTTTACCTTTAAGTCCCATTTCATTCGGTGAATAACTAAAAGTGAATAGTGAATAATTTAAATTTCTAATTTCTAATTTCTAATTAACTAACCCCTTCCACTCTGCGAATCTCAGGAATTTCCTTAATAAAAAAACGCTCGATACCTGCCCTCAATGTCATTAGCCACATCGGACAATTTTTACAGTTTCCGGTGAACCGGACTTCTGCTGTCCTTGTCTCTTCCTCAAAACGAACAAACTCTATTCCGCCACCATCAATTTCAAGATAAGGTCTTAGCTTCACCAAAACGGCTTCTGCCCTCGATGGAATATCGTCTATAGCGTTCATTTTTACAAACTGATTTCTAAATTATTTTCTATACTATTTTTATAATTCAATTTACGAATTTCGGAAACAATATTAGCTGTAATTTCGCGAATAATTTTTGATTGTGCATTTTCGCTGTCAGCAAGAACAATTGGCTTGCCGCCGTCATTGTTTTCTCTCATCTGAATATTCAAAGGAACTTCTCCCAGAAATTTTACTTTATATTCATGAGCAATATTTTTACCACCACCTTCTCCAAAGATATGGTACTTTTTGTCGGGCATATCGGGTGGTGTGAAATAGCTCATGTTTTCAATCACTCCAAGAATATCAACATTAACCCTCTTAAACATCGAAATGCTTCTCCTAACGTCTGCAACCGCTATTTCCTGAGGAGTAGTAACAATCACAGAACCGGTAACAGGAATTTTTTGTGTCAAAGTCAACTGAATATCGCCTGTTCCTGGAGGAAGGTCAAAAACGAGATAGTCAAGTTCGCCCCACTCAATTTGCTCAAAAAGCATAGAGAAATATCCCGCAAGCATGGGACCTCGAACGATTGCGGCTTCGTCCTGCTTCATTATGAATCCCATTGAAGCTACCTTTATACCATATTTTTCAGTCGGGTATGCAACGCTTTTTCCGTCGGGTTGCTCGACTGCAAAAATCTTTGCATCCTTCAAATCGAACATTGTCGGCTGACTTGGACCGTAAACATCAGCATCGAGAATTCCCACAGATGCTCCTGTCAATGACAATGCTGATGCAATATTTGCGGAAATTGAAGACTTCCCGACCCCACCTTTACCTGAAGCAACAACTATTAAATTCTTAACTCCTTTCAGAAAATCACGATTTGCTTCGAATGGCAGTTCATTTATGAAAACCTCGCAATTTACACCCGGAAAAAGTCGTTTGGTTATATTTTTACATTCGGTTTGGATGAATTCCGATATTAAATGAACCGGCTGTACCAAATCAAAGTGAATTTGAATTTGATTATCATCTAACTGTATATCAGTTAAAGCATTTAGTTCTTGAATAGTAAAGCCAAGGTCATTATCCCTGATTTTGTAAATTTCATCTCTAAGTTGGTTCAGATTTATCTCTTTTGACATTTTTTCCTCATTAAATATTATCAATTAAATTAATGTCATAAAAACGTTGCGTATATATAATAATTGTTTAAACAAAGAATAATTTTAAAATATACAGTTTTTTCATAAATTTGTAGTTCTTAAATATATTAAAGTTATGACTATTGTAACTTTTTGTGGTTTCAAATTGTCATAGCTAATGGTTAAAAACTGAAAATAAATAATATTATTAATTTTAAATTAAGGTTAAAAATGAAGAAATTAAATTACTTAGTTGCTATATTATTGATAGCATTCACTTTTAGTGCTTTATCTCAGGGCATTAATGATATGAAACTATTTCAGAAAAATCTGGATTACACAATTAAACCACATAAACCAATAGAAACATCTTTCACGAGTTCAAAATCAGAAAAGTCACTTGCATTGACATGGGAACAAATTGAGTTGTGTTATCAACCATTATATTTTTCACATTATTCAAGATGTACACCGATTGTATATGACCCAATATCTAATCTGGTTATAGTTGCAGGTATGCAAAGTCAAAATTCCGGACCACAAACACTATCAAAAATCATGGGTGAGGTATATTACAAACAACCAACCGGAATGAGATGGGATTCAACAAAGTTATTCAATGAAGATGAAATGGGAATTGCCAATCCTTCGATTACGGTGAATAACACAAGCGGAGCTACAAATTATGCAAATTTATCGGTTACGATGCTTGGCAGATTTGCCCCCGCATACAACGAATGGAGATGGACAGGTGTTGCTTATGCTTTTAAAAACGCATCTGAAGTTGTTGCAGAATTAAGCGAATATCCTGACGCAAACAATCCCGGTGGACAATATAATTGGTTCACCTTACCAATGGTTTCCTCAGGAACTCATTCTCAATCCTATGCCGCTTCAATATTAACAGTTGGAATGCAATCAAGCGTACAATATGGTGCTTATGGATTTTTAGCTATGGATGCCGCTTCTCAAACATCACTATCGTCAAAGATACCAAATGAGTGGGCAGTAAGTCTGTTCCGTGCATCAACTGATTTAAACAGTTCATATAATGCTTCAATGGAGATAGCAGTTGACAATTCCAATAACGTTTATGTTGCTGTCAACAATATATTTGCCGATGATGAAAATAACAGAATTCCTGCAGTATCGATATCAAACAATTCCGGTGACAGTTGGTCTCCTTTCAACAGAATGCCTGCAAGTCTATTGGAGGAATATCGAGCAGTAACCGCTTACGAAATCATTGGTCCTTATGATGTTTATAATCAAAAAAACGGATTTGTCGCATGGGGTAACAACTCATTCAGCTACTTTTTCCCCGTATTTTTAGCTTCTCAGGATACAATTCGCGAAATTCATATAGTTGAAGCAAGATGTATGAATAACTCAACATGGTCCTTGTGGAATGTAGCCGAACTAAATGGCTTTACACCTTGGATATTCTATGATTCTGACTTATACCCCAATGCAACAGACAGGTTTAGAATTACTCGGGCAAATTTGGGCTATGAAATTCAGGCATCAAAAACCGCTGATGGTCAATATCTTATAGTAAAATGGGTTGACCAGGGGTTAAATCAAGACGGTACAGGTAAAATTTCAAATTTCACTACACCGGTTCCAATAACGATGCTCGATGCAAACAATGAAGAAGTTGATGCTACAATAAATTCAATGGAAATTCTGGATATTTTTATTGCAAGAAGAAAGATTGACAATAATAACTGGAAAGTCAGTAATGTAACTAATGACAACAGTAGCTACAAAGCTGTTTGGATACCAGATATTGTTCCTGCAGTTGACAACATACCGATTATTTGTTCTTCAACTCCGGTTTATCAGGGTCAGGACCCTTTTAATAATCTACCACTAGCATTAAGAGATAGAATTATTGAATTTCCTGCATTCTTTTTCATGTACTCAAGAATTACAGAGCCAATGGATGTAGAAGAATCAACGAACAATTATAACTTCAATGTACTTTCAGTTTATCCAAATCCTGTAACTGATTTGGTTGAATTTACATTTGAATTGAAGGAAGCATCTAACGTAAGAATTGAAATCACCAATGCACTCGGTCAATTGGTAAAAGTTGTTTATGACAACTACACAGGCGAAGGTTTGCAGGGCTTTAATGCAGATTTATCATATTTATCAAGCGGTGTTTATTATTACACTTTGACAGCAGGAAACAACAAAGCAACAAAGTTGTTGAATATTGTAAGATAAATTTGCAAATTTTAAATTCTAAATTCTAAATTTTAAATTAAACCCTCTCGAGTGAGGGATAAAAAAAATTGAATTTGTAAATAAGATTGTAACAAAGGGGCTGTTCCGAAATAGGGACAGTCCTTTTTTTATATTATACTTTTCTGATAATGGTAGTTCTTTAAATTGTCATTCTGAACGAAGTGAAGAACCCTGATTCTTTTTCGAAACAATATGATAGATTCTTCGCTCCGCACAGAATGATATAATTCGAGTTATCTGTAATTTTCTGATTTTTTTATAAATTAATCATTAAATAATTTGACAAAAAAAGAGTCAATATCCGTATGTTTTTTAGATTAACTTAAGGGAGAAATAATTTGCTGGATAATAAAATGATTTCATGGTATTTATTGTTATTTATAACATTCTTTATGATACTTTTTCCTAAGTCAGAAGCAAAACCATTATACATAGCTACCAGCACACCCGTTGAGCAAATACTTAAGGAAATAACCGGGAATAATGCAGAAATTGTTACACTGGTAAGTCCCGGTAGTTCTCCGCATACTTATTCTCCGAAACCTTCTCAGGTTGTGCAAGCTCAAAAAGCTGATGCATTGTTTTATGTTTCCGAATATTTGGACGGATGGGCGGCTAACCTTAGTACAAAGAAAAAATTCAAATTAATTGATTTGCTTCCGAAATCTTATCAATATAATTTCGGTACTGAAGACAAACACGAGCATGAGCATTCAAAAGGCGAGCATTCGCACAACGAACATAACCATAAATCGAAATCCAAAAAGGTCATTGACCCGCATTTTTGGACTGACCCGCTGACAGTAAAAGAATTAGTTCCTGTCGTATTAAAGCAATTAGTATCAGCTAATCCTGAAAATGAGAAAATCTATGCTGAAAACTCAGCGGCATTTATAAATAAACTCGATGAATTACATACAGCCATTAAAACAAAGATGAAGTCATTTGCAGGTGAGCCGATTTTTCTTTTTCACCCTTCATTTAGGTATTTCATTAAAAGATATAACTTGAAATATATGGGGTCTATCGAAACCTCACCGGGGAAGGAACCATCCGCAGAATATATAATGAAACTTATTAAAAAAGTAAAATCAGTCAAGGCAAAAGCACTATTTACCGAACCGCAATTACCCGTCGGTCCTGTTAAAACAATTGCAGAAGCAACAGGTTTGAAACTTTTTTCTTTAGACCCGATAGGAGGTGTTGAAAAACGAAAGACTTATTTTGAACTGATGAATTATAACTCAGATGTTTTAGTCAAGGCATTGAAATAAAATTATATTCTGCATACAGTTCTAAATTTTAAATTTGATTAATCTTTAACACCAACCGTTGTTAGCAAAAAAAAGACAGATAAATTCACTGTTCACTGTTCACTACTTCAGCTACTCTCATCTTAGCGCTCCTTGCCCTGGGATTTCTCGCTATTTCATCATCATCTGGTAAAATAGGTTTAGCAGTCAGAATTTTTAATCGTGGCATAGTTTTTGTTGTTCCTGAAACAAATTTGATTTGTGCTTTTTTTATAGATTGTTCTTTAAAAAATGATTTCACGATTCTGTCCTCGAGCGAATGATAGGAAATAATAACTATTCTTGCTCCGTCGGACATCATCGGCAGACAGTTGTGAAGAGTGTTGTATAAAACATCAAGCTCATTATTGACAGCTATTCGAAATGCCTGAAAAACTCTCGAAAGTGATTTTGTGCGTTGTTTATCAGGGACAGATTCTTCAACAACTGCTCTGAGTGCAAAAGTAGTATTAAAAGGAAAAGCACGGCGTTGCAGCATTATACGCCGTGCTATCCTGTTAGCGAAAGGTTCTTCTCCGAAGTTACGGAGTATTGCGATTATTTCTTCCTCTTTTGCTGCATGCAGGATTTCTTCTGCTGTTTTGCCGTTTGGACCAAATCTCATGTCAAGTGATGTATCCTTACGGTAGCTAAATCCGCGGCAACTCTCGTCGAGTTGCCGCGAAGATAATCCTAAGTCAAGCAGAATGCCATCTATCCCCCCATCAAGACCCGTTATACTGCATGCATTGCTAAAACATTCGTTAACTAATCTAAGCCGGCTGTTTTTACCTTTTTCCAATTCCCCCCAGAATTTATTTTGGCAAAAACCAATTGCCTGCTCATCCTTATCGAAACTATACAAGCTGCCTTGCGGGCTTAACCTACGCAATATCTCCGCGGAGTGTCCTCCGCCACCCAATGTTCCGTCTATATATCTTCCATCCGGCTTAGTTACCAAAAAATCGCATGACTGATGCAACAACACAGGAAGATGATAATCATATTCCGCTCTTTCTTCAGAAACTGATTTTTTCCTATGTTTCATGGAAGCCGATAGAATTATTTTTTATTTCAATGTACTATACTTTGCTCATCAACTTTTCAGCTACTTCTTCATAAGATTCCGGATGCCCGTTCATATAGTTGTCATATTCTTCAGGATTCCAGAATTCTATGTGGTTCATCACACCGGCAATAGTAACTTTTTTATCAATACCGGCGAAAGTCATAAGCTCTTTTGGCAACGCCACTCTAAGCTGTGCATCCATTTTCACGTCTTCGCTATGTTGAAGGAGCATTCTAAGAAAGAACCTGTTTTTCTCCTGATATTCGTTAAGTTCTTCCAAAGAATCTTCCTTCTTTTTCCATTCATCCATTGGATAAGCATAGATGCACTTTTCGAAGCCGCGGGTCAAAACGAACATATCATTAGATTCAGGTGAAAGGTTTTTCCTCATCTTTGCAGGAATGTTAACCCTCCCCTTATTGTCCAAAGTGTATGTTTCTTTGCCCTTAAAGCGGCTCATATCCCTAAAAAATCAAATATTACAAATTATTCTCCCACAAATATACACAAAAAAAATCAATCTCCCACTTTCTCCCACAATTTTTTTATTTTTATCGTAGAATATTAATTAAATACTTTGAATATATGTAGTTATAATTAACATTCAATGTCATTATTTTGAAATTTTTCTTTAAAACATCGTTCTTATTATGCTGATTTTTCTTTGTAAGACTTTTTTTGCAAATGAATGCTATATAATTTGAAACTAATACATTATTCAATTCAATTTTGCATAGAATAAAATTATTTGCGAAATTGTTTAATTAGTTATTGCCAATTGATATTTTCTTTTTTAATTTATGATTAGAATTCAAATATACCGGGAGGTCAATGTTTAAAAGAATACTTGTTGCAAACCGTGGAGAAATTGCCGTTCGAATTATACGTGCCGCAAAAGATTTGGGAGTTGATTCGGTTGCTATTTATCATGAGGTTGATAAAGGGATGCCATATGTTCACTATGCCGATTATGCTTATCAGCTTGTTTCTGACACTCCAAAGCAGGGTTATTTAGATATTAATCAAATTATCGAAATCGCCAAAAAGAGCGGAGCAGAAGCGATACATCCCGGTTACGGTTTTTTATCGGAAAATGCCAAATTCTCTAAAGCTGTATCAGATTCGGGTTTGAAATTTATCGGACCTAAACCACATGCCATCGAAGTTATGGGTAGCAAAACAAAGGCAAGAGAACTAATGGCTAAAGCAGGTGTACCTATTGTTCCCGGAACTCAGGAAAAGATTATCGATATGAAAATTGCATATCAGATAGCCGAAGAAATCGGATATCCAATTTTACTGAAAGCATCTGCCGGCGGCGGTGGGAAAGGAATGAGGAGAGTTGGCTCAAAAGATGAATTTCAAAGTGCATTTGAAGCGGCTCAAAGGGAATCGTTGAAAGCATTCGGGGATGACTCGATTTACATAGAGAAACTTATAGAGAACCCAAGACATATTGAAATTCAGATAATCGGTGATGAGCATGGTAATTACGTTCACCTTGGTGAAAGGGATTGTTCGATACAAAGACGTCATCAGAAAGTAATCGAGGAAGCACCATCAACGGTATTGGATTCGGGGTTAAGGAATAAAATGGGTGAAGTGGCTATCAATGCGGCTAAAGCTTGTGGTTATGTCAATGCTGGCACAATCGAGTTTTTATTCGATACCAATAAAAACTTCTATTTTCTGGAGATGAACACACGGTTGCAGGTTGAACACCCCATAACTGAGATGGTTACGAATGTTGATTTAGCTAAGGAACAAATCAGAATAGCGGCTGGCGAAAAATTATCCTTTAAGCAGGAAGATATTGCCTGGGTTGGACATTCAATAGAATGTCGTATAAATGCCGAAGACCCGTTCAATAATTTTATGCCTGTAACCGGGGTAGTAAATTATCTGCGCGAACCCGGTGGCAGAGGAGTCAGAGTTGACAGCGGTATCGAAAACGGCAGTGAAATTACGATTCATTTTGATTCATTGTTAGCCAAACTTGTGATTTATGGCAGAAACAGGACAGAAGCAATCAGCCGAATGAAAAGAGCTTTGTCGCATTATCGTATTAAAGGACTTAAAACTTCAGTGCCATTCGAACTTGCAGTAATGGACAGTCCGGAATTTGTTAATGGCAATTACAATACAGGTTTTATTGAAAATAATTTCGATTTCAACAGATTGAAAGAAATGAAAAAAGAATACGAGGAAATGGTAGCAGCTATTGCCGCTTACAGCTATAATCTATTGAGAAGCTCGAAGCTACCTAAACCATCGAAGGAAAAATCAAGTAAATGGAAATTGTCGGCAAGGGTTGAAAGATAAATTTCAATATCAAGATAATAAATGAGATAAAAAAATGGACAAACTGATTTTACATATTGACGATAAAGAATATTCAGCAGAGTTTTCTGAAGGAAATCCAAACATAATAATCAACAAAAAGCCCTTTCAGGTTGATTTGATACGGCAGATGGGTGAAAACATATTTTCATTTTCTGTCAATAACAGAATTTGTCAGATTGATTTCGAATTCAATGAATTCGATAAAAGCCACATTAATCTCAACGGAATGACTTTTGATATTGAGATAACTACAGAAACAAAAAAATTGTTGAAGCAATATTTAAAGCAATCAGGTTCAGGCAAAATAAACGGTGCAGGAATTATTAAAGCACCAATGCCGGGTTTGGTTATTAAGATATTGGTTGAGGAAGGAAAACCGGTGAAAAAAGCTGACAAAGTGGTTATTGTTGAAGCAATGAAAATGGAAAATGCTCTTCAATCGCCGATTGATGGCGTTGTGAAACTTATCAAAGTTAAAGAAGGTCAAGCTGTGGAAAAGGATGCAGTTTTGATAGAAATTGATGAATTAACTTAAATAAAAAAAATGAGATATTTCATTATCGTAATCGCTGTTCTAATTCTATTTTCTACTTTAATTTCTGTGGGATTTTATTTTTATGCAGACAATTATTTAACAGAGAAGAAAATTATTGATAAAGAACTAATTATCAGTATTCCGCCGGGTAGCTCACTTAATAAATGCGTTGATATATTAAATAATGATGGACTGTTTAAACCAAATTGGTTTTTCAAAATTTATATTCGATTTTATTCAAAGTTAAATCACGTCCAGATTATTGCCGGCATCTACAGGTTTTCGTCAGAAATGGATAACCGGATGATACTCAATTCACTTTTCTCGGGCAAAAATCTTTATTTGGTTAAGGTTACATATCCTGAGGGAATAACCTTAATGAAATTTGCTGAAATAACCGAAAATCATTTTAATATTAGCAGCAAGGGTTTTCTTGATTATGTGAACTCACCGGAGATTTTACAAAAATATGGAATCAATGCAACAACTGCAGAAGGTTACCTTATGCCCGACACATATACTTTCCAAAGGGATGCTTCAATTGAAGCGATTGCCGAAAAATTGCTTCATGAACAACAAAAGATTTGGGTGAAATATTTTAAAAGTGAGTCAGGAAGAAGTAAATTTACCAAGCACGAAATCCTTACACTTGCTTCAATCATAGAAGCGGAAACTCCTGTGTCGGAGGAAAGACCAAGAGTCAGCGGTGTTTATCAAAACAGGTTGAAAAAAAATATGTTGTTGCAGGCAGACCCTACAGTTGCATACATATTTCAGGACAAAAAAAATTTGACCTACAGTGATTTAAAGACAGTGAACCGATATAATACATATATTTTTCACGGATTACCGCCTGGTCCGATAAATTCACCGAGTCTCAGTTCGATAAAAGCAGCCATGGAACCTGAGGAGCATAATTATCTTTATTTTGTAGCTATTGGTGACAGTTCGAGAAGGCACAAATTCTCAGAAAATTACCGACAGCACTTATTGTATGTTTTGGAGTATAGGAAAAATTTAAGAAAGAAAAACAAAGTAATCCCGTAGGGATGCCATGTTTATCATAACGGAATCAGCAAGACCTTGAGAATACCGAAGGATGCTAAGTTAATAAACTTCTCAGACTTCATCCGTAACACGTTTCACTTATCGTTTTTTCACGTTGAGCGATTTTATCCAAAAAATCTCTTGTGCCACAGCGACAAAGTCATTAGCGAAAAAATCTGCAAACCCTGATTCTGCCTGCCCGATTTATGTAGCTCAAACATTTTGCTGATATAATCCTTATCGAATATTTTTTCTTTGACGAAGTATGATTCCATGACTGTCGAGTGTGCAAAGCTGTACCAGTCATTCCTCAGCCACTCATTTACAGGAGCCCAAAAACCCTGCTTCTTCCTGTGAACAATCTCATGAGGCAGAATTGATTCAACAGCTTTTTTCAGAACGCTTTTTGTTGTTGTTTTATTTGGCACTTTGATTTCAGGTGGAATTGACATTGTAAACTCAACATGGCGATGGTCAAGAAACGGCACCCTTGCCTCTATGCTGTGAGCCATACCTATTTTGTCAACCCGCATCAACAGCAATTCTGCCAGCCGTTGCTGAAGCTCAACATAAGCTATTCGTTGAAGGTAATCGGCATTTGGATTCAGTTCCAGTGCTTCATTGTGCAGGAATTCAGCATGTGCTACAGGCATGTAAATCAAGTTCGAATACTTACTTGTCAGCAATACATTTTGCTGAGTGGGAGGGAGCATCGAAACACCTGACCAGTACAACTGATTGTTGAAAGTACCTCTGCGAAGATACTCTAGTATAAGCATCTGATTTTTTGAAGCCAAAACAGGTTTTGCTAATCCATAGGTCATTTTTCTTAAAGACTGAGGCAATGCCTGATAGTATTTCCACCAGCTTTTATAAAAATTATAGTCTCGCAACATCCAAGTATAACCGCAAAACTGTTCGTCACTGCCTTCACCAACTTGTATCACAATTGTCCCAGAGTCGCGTGTGAGCTTACTCAGAAACCATAGCGGCATACAAACAGGGTCTGCGTTCGGTTCATCCTCGTGCCATGTCAGGTCTTCGAGAATCGGAAAAGCATCGTTGTGGTCAATCAGTATTTCCCGATGATTTGTTCCGTAAAGTTTGGCAATTTTTCTTGCATAATCAAGCTCGTTGTACTTTTCAAGTTCTTTGAATCCGACTGAGTATGTGTCAACAGGTCTGTCCATCAGTTCAGACATTAAAGCTACATTCAAACTCGAATCAATCCCTCCGCTGAGGAAAACTCCGAATGGCACATCACTCATCATTCGGTCTTTGATTGCCTGACGTAAAAGCCGAAGAACTTCTGAATGAATCTCACTTTCGCTTAGCTTTGCATATTCCTGATTCTGTTTTAGGGAAGACCAGTATCGGGTAATTTCAACTTCACCTTTTGTGTTCAGCTTAAGATAATGTCCTGCTGACAGCTTTTTGATGTTCTTGAAAAGTGATTCACGATTAGAAGACATACCCCAGTTCAGATAATTCGGCAGTTCATTGAAATTAAATTCAGGAGATATTGATGGATGCTGGAGAATAGACTTGATTTCCGAACCAAAAACAAATCTGCCATTTTGAACTGTATAGTAAAGCGGTTTAATGCCGATTCTGTCTCTTGCGGCGAATAACTCTTTCTTCTCATCATCCCAGATAGCAAGCCCCCACATGCCGAGCATCTTGTCAAGTATTCCCGCACCCCATTCCCGATATCCATAAAGGATTGTTTCGGTGTCAGAATTTGAATTGTATTTATATCCCTTAGCAATAAGCTCCTGACGTATGGATATATGATTATAAATTTCACCATTGAAAACAATTGTAAATCTCCCGTCTGCTGCGGTCATTGGCTGGTTACCTGCTTCGCTCAGGTCAATAATGGCAAGACGCCGGAAAGCAAAACCGCAGCATCTGTCAGCAGACATCCATTGACCGTCTGAATCAGGTCCGCGGTGAACAATCACATCACTCATGGATTTGAGAACAGATTCATTAATCTGTGGCTCGTTACTGCTGTATTCGACTACTCCTGCAATACCGCACATAGCTTACTTCACCTTACCGGATATATTTTTGAGCAACCCATGAATCGAGGATTTATGTATTATAGCCAGCATTTCCTTAACTGCACTTTCAATTCCAACAAACACAGCACGTGAGATAATTGAATGACCAATGCTTAGTTCATGGATTCCTATTATTCTAGCTATCGGCTGTGTGTTTGAATAATTCAATCCATGACCAGCCGCAATTTTCAAACCTGACTTTTCTGCAAACTGTGTTGCTTTCTCAATTCTGCCAAGCTCCTTTAAAAGAGATTTCTCGTTTTTCGCATTAGCATAAACGCCTGTGTGAAGCTCAACCATATCGCCACCTGCTTTGCATACAGCTTCTATCTGCTTTTCATCCGGTTCGACAAAAAAGCTGACGAATATATTTTTGTCGTGCATTCTTGAAGTCAATTTTTTGAATTTTGCCAGACCCGAAGCAACATCAAGCCCACCTTCAGTTGTCAGTTCCTTGCGTTTTTCAGGAACAATCGTTACCATATCAGGCAAAGTTTTAAGAGCAATTTTGATTATCTCCTCATTAGCCGCCATCTCCAAATCGAGTTTTCCTGTAACAAGTTCACGAAGCAATTTCAAATCCCTGTCGTTAACATGTCGCCTGTCTTCTCTCAAATGGCAGACTATACCGCTTGCACCCGCAAGTTCTGCTTGCAGTGCCGCTGTAACAGGGTCAGGTTCATTTCCTCCGCGTGCATTACGAACAGTTGCTACATGGTCAATATTTACATTTAAAGTTATCATCTTATTAATCCAATAATTAAATCAGCTAAACAACAAAAATATGAAATAATGACGAACCATCAGTTTGAAAAGTTCATAAAGTTTGAAAGATGGGTGCAGGGTATAGGGTTTTGGGTTTTGGGTTTTGGGTATAGGGTATTGGGTATAGGGTATTGGGTATAGGGTATAGGGTATAGGGTATAGGGTATTGGGTATAGGGTATAGGGTATTGGGTGTAGGGTGTATGTTTAAAATTATTTGTATAAAGTATGATTTATAATGTAATCTTCAACTTCTTTGGGGACAAGAGATGATACTGTTTGATTATTGCGGAGCATTGCCCTGATTTTACTTGATGAAATATCTGATTCGGGAATATCAATGAAAGCCAAACCTGGAAAATTTAAATCATTCGTATTCAAATCATGTCTTTTTACAACGCATAATTTTACTTGAGATAGTATCAGTTCCCAGTCTTTCCATTTTGTAAAATCCTTTAATTGGTCACTGCCGATAAGAAGGAACAGTTCGGACTCAGGATATTTCGTTCTGATATATTTTATTGTATCAATAGTATAAGAAATACCCTTTTTCATAAGTTCATAAATTTCTATTTTGAATTTATCATATTTCCACAAAGCAAGTTCGAGCATTTTCAAACGATGTTCAGGCGATACGATCTCCTCAGAGGATTCTGTTTTGAAAGGAGAGAGATATGCAGGTACAAAAAGGCATTCATCAAGCTCCATTTGGCTTAGAAACTGCGTAGCCATACTCAAGTGCATATTATGCACCGGATTAAATGTCCCGCCGAATATTCCGAGTTTGTGCATTGATTTTATTAAATTTATTTTTTTCTTTCAATTTCATCAATTTTAATATCGATAGGGTAATAATTTATATTATAATATCTCCAATCTTTTTCATTAATTTCCTTATAAACCAAAGTTAATGTTAACTTTCTGGTATTTAATTCTTTTATAGAATTTTTTATTTCACCCCATTTAAATATTATATAATTTTGTCCTGGTACTTTTGAAGAATTTCTTTTTTTAATATCCAAATACTTATAAAATAAATAATCCATTATAAAATAATTACAATTAGTCTTTGGAGGTAACATTAATAAAGGTTGTTGAACTGTTGATTGAGAACTGCTATAACTTTGACTAGCACTTTTACTCAAATAATCTATATTTGTATATGGATTTTTGAAATAATTGTTTAATAAGTTATCAGTAGCCGAAACCGTAGAACCTTGAGTTGATGAAAAGGAATAATTTATATTTGGATCATATAATCCAACAGGATTTAATACAACCATATCATTATCCGAAAGAACAAAATACCTTTCATCCAAAATTATGTATTTATCAGAAATATTAATAATTTTTATATATGGTATCGAATCTATTGAAATATAGTTATTAAATTCAAAGGACAACAAACCATCGGTTGTTTGTTTACAATTTTCACATTGGATTCTGTAGTTAAATACTTTTTCTGTATAAGTTTGAGAACAGGAAGAAAAGAAAACCAAAAAGATAGTAACAATACTAATTAAATATAGGTTTGTTGTAAACTTAGTCATGATAACCTCTAATAATTTATTATTATTTTGTTATTTAACTTACTAAATATTTATAATATATCAAAGAAAAATGATTTATTTAATGATTTTCAAACTTATATTTCTGAAAGGTCTCAAGATTTATTTTTTTTGATGCTTTCAAAATTTCAATACCAATAATTTTATCATCCTGAGTTATATCTACATTTATAAAATTTTCGAGTTCATGAACTGAAGCCGATTTTTCATCAGAAAATTCGATATAAACAGCATCTGCCTCTTTGTCATAACTAATTATCATAATCCTAACTTTCGCTTAATTCACAATATACCTTCCTCAACATACTCATCAGCTCAACATTATGCACCCGTATAATGTCAATATCCTGATTTAATAATAAGGCATGAATAAGAATGGTTGGTATATCCCTTTGTGAAGGGTCAGTTATACCTGTCATTTTCCCGATAAATGTTTTACGTGATAAACCAAGGCACAAAGGTACACCAAGAGATTTGAACTTATCGTAATTTTTTAGTAATGTAATATTCTGTTCGTATGTCTTACCGAAACCAATTCCGGCATCTGCAATAATTGATTTTACACCAATACTTTTCGCTTTTTCAATTTTAGATTCTAGAATTTTATAAATATCCTGAAATACATCATTGTATTCAGGATTCTCCTGCATTGTTCTTGGAGTGCCTTGCATGTGCATAAGAATAAGTGTGAGATTTTTCTCTGTAGCCAGTTTCGCAAGACTTGTATCAAAATCCAATCCGCTAATATCATTGATTATTGTTGCACCTGCATCCACAGCCACCTTAGCAACATTATACTTGGTTGTATCAATTGAGATTACAGCATCAGGTTTGACTTTTCTGATATGTTCGATGACAGGAACTACCCGATTTAACTCCTCATCCTCACTAACAGAATCAGCACCCGGTCTCGTGCTTTCACCGCCAATATCCAGAATGTCTGCACCGTCATCAAGTAATTTCAAACCCTGAGCCACAGCATTTTCGAAAGAATAAAACTTTCCTCCGTCGGAGAAAGAATCAGGAGTTACATTCAGCACCCCCATTATTTTCGGAAAATCGTATTTTAACATCATATTCTTTTGAATAATTGAAGAGGCACATAGCAATGTGCCCCTACATATTTTCACTTTACATCTTTCGCGTTTAACGTTTTCACGTTTTCGCCTTTTAACGTTTTCACGTTTTCGCGATTAAAGATTCTTATTCGCAAAATCCCAGTTAACTATATCCCAGAATTTCTCGATAAATGTCGGACGTGCATTCCTGTAATCAATATAGTAGGCATGTTCCCATACATCCAATGTCAAAATTGGTTTCTTGTCCAAAGTCAACGGCGTACCTGCATTGCTCAACTGCAAAATTTCCAGTTTATTGTCTGCATTTTTTGCAAGCCATGCCCAACCGGAACCAAACAAAGTTGTTGCCGCTTTTGAAAATTGCTCTTTGAACGCATCGAACGAACCGAAACTTGCCGCAATCTCATCAGCAATTTTTCCTGACGGTGCACCGCCGCCGTTTGGCGACATGCACTTCCAGAAGAAATCATGATTGAAATGCTGTGCAGAATTATTGAAAAGTCCGCCGTCAGCTTTTTTAATAATTTCCTCCAGCTTCATTTCTTCAAATGCTGTTCCTTTTATCAAATTATTCAGATTATTCACATAAGCCGCATGATGCTTGCCATGATGATAATCGAATGCTTCTTCCGATATAATTGACTTCATTGCATCTTTTGCAAATGGAAGTTCAGGTAATGTGAAAGCCATATTATCCTCCTTGTTATTAATTATTTATTTTAAAAATATCTGTTTAAGATGTATTTATCAAATTTTTATTTTCTAGTCCTACTGAGCATGTCTAATTGCTAACTGCTAACATCTAAAAACACTCAATAATCATAATCCACAATACAATCTTCAGTCAAAGGATGTGATTGGCAAGTCAAAATATATCCTTCGTTAATCTCATCTTCTGTCAAAGCACTGTCTTCTTCCATTTCGACTTTTCCTTGTCTCAGAATTGCTCTGCAGGTAGCACATGCACCAACCTGACAGCTAAACGGCGGGTCGTTGCCCTGCCTTAAAGCGGCTTGTAGTATTGTTTCATCTTCTTCAACTTCAATATCAAATTTTTCACCATACAAAATCACATTTACTTTTTTACTCATTGTATAACTATCTAAAATTTATCACTAATAATTTATATCTCTTGGCTAATCTGTAAATAAATTCATTTACAAAATCACAAACTCAAAACTTAAAACTCAAAATTCTAAACTCAAAACTTAAAACTTAAACTTAAAACTTAACACTTAAAACTTAACACTTAACACTAAAATAAGCCCAACTCAATCTTAGCAACATCACTCAACCTGTCTTTGTCCCATGGTGGGTCGAATGTTAAAATTACTTTTGCATCACTGACTTCCTCAATGTGTTTAATGTAGTATTCAACCTGAGCAGGTATTGACTCGGCTTCGGGACAATTAGGTGCAGTCAGAGTCATCAGCACGACAACTTCATTTTGTTCAGTTATCTTAATGTCGTATATCAAGCCAAGTTCCCAAATATTTACAGGAATTTCCGGGTCGTACACCCTTTGAATTGCTTCAATAACTTTTTCTTTCATTTCATCCTGTGTCATTCTCTTACCCTAACATTGTAACAACTTTTTTTAAGCTATCAATAAAATAATCAACTTCCTCGATTGTATTATAAAATGAAAAAGATGCCCTTGAAGTACCCGGAATTTTAAATTTTCGCATTATCGGTTCTGTACAATGATGCCCTGTCCTGATAGCAACGCCATGCAGGTCAATCATTGAGCCAAGGTCATTCGGATGAATATCGTCAAAAATAAAAGAAATAACCGATGCTTTCTCCTTGGCATTCCCGAGAATTTTAAGTCCGTCAATTTCTTTCATTCTTTCCGTCGCATGTTTAAGCAATTTGGTTTCATACTCATCAATCACTTCAAGCCCGATACCTTGTACATATTTCAAAGCTTCTCCCAAACCAATTGTCCCTGCAATGTTCGGAGTACCTGCTTCATACTTGAACGGCAGATAATTAAATTCTGTTTTTTCAAAAGAAACTGAAAGAATCATATCCCCACCTCCTTGATAGGGTGGCATTGATTCCAAAATTTCCTTTTTACCGTAAAGCACACCAATGCCTGTCGGTCCGTAAATTTTATGCCCTGAAAATGCAAGAAAATCAACATCCAAAGCTCTCACATCAATTTTTTTGTGCTGAACCGATTGTGCTCCATCAAGCAGAACTTTTGCTCCTGCACTGTGTGCCTTATCAATAAGCAATTTAATCGGATTTACCGTCCCCAGCGTATTTGATATATGAGTAAATGAGACCAGCTTTGTCTTATCATTAAGCAGTTTGTCATATTCTTCGATTATCAAGTCGCAATCGTCAGTCATTGGAGCAATCCTCAACTTTGCACCTTTCTCTTCGCAAATCATCTGCCAGGGAACAATATTCGAGTGATGTTCCATTTCAGTGATTATCAATTCATCACCGGGTTTCAAATTTGCCCTACCCCAGGTTTGAGACACCATATTAATGGATTCTGTTGTCCCCCTTGTAAAAATAATTTCTTCAAAATATTCTGCATTGATAAATTCCTGAACGATTGACCTGACCTTGTAATATTCCTGCGTTGAAGTCTTGCTTAAAGTGTGAACTGCCCTATGAATATTGCTGTTCATTTCAGAATAATACTGCTGGAGTTTATCTATTACCTGCCGTGGCTTATGAGTAGTAGCAGCGTTGTCCAGATAGACAAGCGGTTTCCCATTTATTTTCTTCTCCAATATCGGAAAGTCATTTCTAATTTTATTTATATCTAAACCATTACTCATATAATCCTAAAAATTACTCTTAAAAAAACTCTTTTCTTTTCAAACCACATTCAATTTCCAAACTTACCATTATTTGGGAAACTCATTAAACTTATTAAACATTAAACGACTTAGCCGCTTTAAAAACATCACTCAGAACATCACAGAAATAAATATCATCCACAGTTAATCTGTCCGCAACCTGCCTTTTTATATCATCCCTTAATTCAGCTATTCTTATTTTTTCGATGACTTCAGAAGCGAAAGAATTCAATAGCAGTGATTTTGCCATTTCTTCGCTTATCCCCCTCGACCGAAGATAAAACATTGCCTCCTTATCCAGATACCCCGTTGTAGCACCATGACTGCATTTAACATCATCAGCATAAATTTCAAGTTCAGGTTTAGTATTGATTTTTGCATCATCAGTAAGCAATATATTCTTGTTCTGCTGATACGCATTAGTCTTCTGAGCATTAGGTCTAACAATTACTTTTCCATTGAATACAGCTTTGGCAGATTCATCAAGAATTCCTTTGTAAAACTCATTACTGTTGCAATTCGGAACCGCATGGTCAATCATCGTATGATTATCAACAAAATCGCTGTTCTTCATAAAGTAAAAACCATTGTAATTTGTTTCGGCATGTTCTTCTCTGAAAATAGTATTCATATTATTTCGAATAAATCTTCCGCTCATTGTAACAGTTGATGCATTAAAAACTGAATTTTTCGCCTGCTCAACCTGAGTAGTTCCTATGTAGTAAGAATTTCCCTTATCATTCTGGATTTTATTAAACTCAAAATGTGTAGCAAAATTCATAAATATTTCTGTTACCATATTGGTAAATGCAGGATTGTTACCAATCGTGTGGTATGTCTCCACAACATTTATCTGACTGCACTGTCCAACTAAAAATAGATTTCTTGGATTTGACAGCACCGGTCCCCGACGTGTATCGCTGATGAACATCACGTGTATTGGCTCATTTATAAAAACACCTCCCGGAACATTCACATATACTCCGTCTTTGGCAAATGCCGTATTCATCGCTGTAAAAAAATCATTCTTGTAATCAGCCGATGTTGCAAAATACTTGATTAAATTTGGAGCTTTCCTTTTTTCGGCATCTGAAAAACTTTCAATAATAATCTCATCACGAGGATACTTAATTCTCGAAAGTTTCTCCGAATAAACTCCATTAACAAACACAAGCAGATTTTCATTAAGGTCTTTGATTGTAAATGGCTCTATATCAGCATCATTAAGATTAATATCAGGATTGCCGTTTCTTACAAGAAAATCATGATCGTTAAGCCATGACACATTAGTAAATCTCCACGATTCATTTTTCCTCGTTGGTAGTTCAAGATTTTTCATAGTATTGAAGGCATCCTGACGTATGCTATTAATCTGACCTGCTTTCTGACCATTTAGTTTAGATTGAAATTTAAAAAATTCCTCTGCCAAAATATTCTTTATTTCCCTGCTGTCCATTTCTATCTTAATTATTGTTTGGCAATTTGTTTGATTTCGTCATAACCTTTTTCTTCAAGTTCCAGAGCGAGATTCTTATTTCCTGTTTTGACTATTCTTCCATTGTAAAGAACGTGTACAAAATCAGGAATGATATAATCGAGCAATCGCTGATAATGAGTTATAACAACAAAAGCGTTAGATGCCTTGCTCAGCTTATTCACTCCGTTAGCAACAATCTTTAGTGCATCAATATCCAAACCTGAATCAGTCTCATCTAGTATTGCCAATGTTGGTTCGAGCATTGCCATCTGGAAAATCTCATTACGTTTTTTCTCACCTCCTGAAAATCCTTCGTTAACAGAGCGGTTCAAAAACTTTCTGTCAATCTCAACAAGCTTGGATTTCTCTGTCATCAATTGCAAAAATTCCATTGCATCAATCGGTGGCAAACCCTTGTGCTTTCTCTTTTCATTTATTGCAGTTTTCATAAAGTTTGCATTTGAAACTCCCGGAATTTCCACAGGATATTGAAATGCAAGGAAAATTCCCTCTCTTGCTCTTTCTTCGGCTGACATATCAAATAAATTCTTACCCATGAATTCGATTGTCCCACCTGTAATTTCGTAACCATCTTTACCTGTCAGAACATTTGCCAAAGTGCTTTTCCCGGAACCGTTGGGTCCCATTATTGCATGGATTTCTCCGGCATTCACCTCCAGGTTAATACCTTTTAAAATCTTATTACCATTTACATTTGCCGACAAATTTTCAATCTTTAATAAAGCCATTTTTCTTTAAATTCCGTATATATCAAAATCATTATTTTCAAAACATCTTTTTTTTTAGCTAAAAGATAATAGCCAAAAGTAGAAAGCAAAAAACTTAAAAACCCACAACTCAATACTCACAACTCGCAACTCAAAACTACCCCACGCTTCCTTCCAGACTCACAGACAAAAGTTTTTGAGCTTCCACTGCAAATTCCATTGGTAGTTGGTTCAATACTTCCTTTGCATATCCATTGACTATCAGTCCTATAGCTTCTTCCGTTGCTATTCCTCTTTGGTTGCAGTAAAAAATTATATCATCTGAAATCTTCGAGGTTGTCGCCTCATGCTCTATCACTGCAGTCCTGTTGTTTGTGTCAATGTAAGGGAACGTATGAGCCCCGCACTTATCCCCAAGTAGCAATGAATCACATTGCGAAAAGTTCCTCGCATTTTCTGCCTTTCTTCCGACGCTAACCAAACCTCTGTAACTGTTCTGGCTTCTTCCTGCAGAAATCCCTTTAGAGACAATTCTACTTTTTGAATTCTTGCCAAGATGAATCATCTTAGTCCCTGTATCTGCCTGCTGGTAATTATTAGTAAGTGCAACAGAATAAAATTCACCGACTGAATAATCCCCTTTTAAAATACAGCTTGGATACTTCCACGTGATTGCTGAACCGGTTTCAACCTGTGTCCATGAAATCTTAGAATGATTGTGGCAAATTCCTCTTTTCGTTACAAAATTATAAATACCACCCTTACCGTTTTTATCACCCGGATACCAGTTCTGAACAGTCGAGTATTTTATTTCTGCATTATCATGAGCAATCAACTCAACAACAGCGGCATGCAACTGATTTTCATCTCTCATTGGTGCAGAACATCCTTCGAGATAGCTCACATAACTACCCTCATCGGCAATAATCAAAGTTCTTTCAAACTGTCCCGACATCTTTGCATTTATTCTGAAGTAAGTCGAAAGCTCCATAGGACATCTCACACCTTTGGGTATATAGCAAAAAGAACCGTCGCTGAAAACTGCAGAATTTAATGCCGCAAAATAGTTATCGGTCATCGGAACTACTGAACCTATGTATTTTTGTACCAGTCCAGGATAATGTAAAAGAGCTTCGCTAATCGAACAGAATATTATCCCAAGTTCGCCAAGTTTTTCCTTAAACGAAGTAGAAACAGAAACACTGTCCAAGACCGCATCAACAGCTATTCCTGCAAGCTTTTCTCTTTCGCCGAGAGGAATTCCTAATTTCTCAAAAGTCTTCAATATTTCAGGGTCAACTTCTTCCAGACTCTTTGGTTTATTATTGCTTTTCGGTGCCGCATAATAATAAATTTCCTGATAATCTATCGGAGGAATATTCAGATGAGCCCAATCCGGTTGCTTCATATTCTTCCAGTAATTATACGCCTTCAACCGCCACTGAAGCATAAATTCCGGCTCATTCTTCTTTTTGGAAATGAACCGAATAACTTCTTCGTTTAATCCTTTTGTTGAGGTCTCATTCTCTATATCAGTATAAAAACCGTACTTATATTCAGTACTGGTAAGCTCCTCAACAATATCCTTCTCTTCTATCATAACAAAAACTCAACTCAAAATACTTATTAGACTCATTAAACTTATTAAACTTATAAAACTCACTAAACTCAAACTAGTTCGCTCCAAGTTTAGAAATTGTCATATTTCTAAACACGTTATTTATCTCTTTTTGCAATCCGCTCATGTCATGCCGAATTTCGCAAAACTCATCTCTCTCGCATCCATTATCACCATTTTTGCCAAAGCACTCGACAATAGTAGTATCTTCATCCAAAGCATTAATGATATCCGCAATTGAAATTAATTCCGGATTCTTGTCAAGTGTATAACCACCGTTCAGACCAATTTGTGAAACAATGAGTCCGCTCTTCATTAGCTTTTGCATTGTTTTTGCCAAAAACTCGTATGAAATATTCATCTTCTCTGCAATTTCCTTTGCAGTAATCTTCTTTTCAGGATTTTCGGCAATATATTTCACAGCTAAAATGCCGTATTCAACTCTCTTTGATAATCTTAACATATATATTTTTCAATTTATTAAATCTATTCGTCCAACCTTGACGAAAACAAAATACGACTATTGTAATCGTATTTTATTAATATTTTTTAAGATAAATGGAAATTTTTCGATTCAGATTAAAATTATACGACATTAACGAACTTCACTTTGCGTGAAATTCTTCTAAATTCAATCATACAGTCTTCTGTTTCCTGACTTCTGTATTCAGTTTTTGCTTTAAGCTATTAACTTTTAGCTCTTGAAAAATTGAAAATTCCTCCTAATTCTCCGACAACTAAATTGCACCAAAAAAAAGATTTATTTTATAAAACACATTGTTCTGATTTCTGATGTTACCCCGTTTGAACGAATGTAATATTTGTAAATACCGCTATTCAAATCTTCCAAACTTACTATGATATTATCACCATCAATTAAATACTTTTTGATTGTATTTCCTAAAACATCACAAATTATCAACTCTGCATTTATTAAATCAAAAGGTGATTTACATGTTATGGAAGTTGTCACTGAAAAAGGATTCGGGTAATTCTGCCCTAAGTTAAAGTTTACTCCTTTCAAACACTCGACCGGTGTTGAAAGAATACTTTTAAAAACACCGCTGCCCTGAGAACCTGCATATATAAATCCATTAGGTTTAATTGTCAACGACCATACTCTTTTATCCGTTAAGCCGGAATCAAGTTGCTCCCAATAATTACCGTTGTCAGTTGAGTGAAAAACACCACCACCCTCAGTGCCGATAAAAATCTCACCATAAGAGTTAACTGCAAAACAATAAACAATGAGATTTGTTAGTTCCTGATTGATTTCAGACCATGCTCCCCCGTTATCTTCCGAGCGATAAACTCCACCACCATAAGTTCCTGCAAAAACTTCACCGGTATTTTTTACAAAGATTGACCAGATTAAAGGATTAGTCATGTTTGTATTGACGGATGTCCATGAATCACCGTTGTCAGTTGAACGAAACATACCGGCACCCCAGGTTCCTGCAAAGACAACACCTCCTGTTTTAGTTCCGAGAGAGTAAACTTCGAGAGTTGTTAATCCTGAATTTATTTGAGCCCAGTTATTCCCGTTATTTGTCGAACGGAAAACACCTGAACCATCAGTCCCTGCGAAAATATGACCGGATGAATTTACTGATAAACACTTAATTTGTGTTGATTTCAATCCGCTATTTATTTGTGTCCAACTGTTACCATTATCTGATGAACGAAAAATCCCTGATTGTGTTCCGGCGAAAATTGTTCCTGTAGAATTTAAAGTTAAGCATGTAACTGCTGTGCCGCTCATCCCGGAATTCGACGGTAACCAGCTTATCCCGTTATCCGAAGACACATACACACCACCATAAGCAGTGCCAGCCAACAAATTATTGTTTTGTGCAGTTACTAAAGCATAAACAGTCCCATCGTAAGGACCATTAGTTGCTGCCCAATATTCCTGTGCATTAGAATTGAAGTAAAAAACAAACAATAATGTTGTGGTAATAATTAATAATTCAGAATATTTTCGGTAATATGGAGTATTCATTATGGTCCTTTCAATTTTTTCAGAATTAATCATTTCTAAAATCTCATTTAATTAAGTCAATATTATTTTCACCAAAAATAGCTAAGTTCCTATAAATTTCAAAAATGATTTAAATGATTTAATCAATTATATTGTCAAAGGTTCCATTTCTTCAGGACCATGTTTAATTTTTTTAATTAAAAGAAATACGAACAATGCTGCAAGAATCAGGTATATTAAAGTAAATAAAATCAATGAAAATAAAACTTCACTTGCGTTAACAACTTTTGATAGAGCATCTTCGGTTCTCAATATTTTATATACAATCCATGGCTGACGACCGACTTCAGCGGCTATCCAACCGCAAAGATTAGCAATATGCGGTAAAGCAAATGCCGGTATCAGAATTTTCAAATACCATTTTTTTTCAAAAAGTTTTTTCCTCCACAGCAAAAGCAAACTGAATAAAACTATTCCAATAAAAGCCATACCTAAAGCAACCATAATATGATATGCCTGAAAAGGCAATTGAATCGGAGGCAGTTCATCTTTCGGAAAATCATTTCTTCCTTTGACATGGGTAGAAAAATCACCGTAAATAAGAAATGATAAAAACCCGGGCCACTTCAAGCCGATAATTCTTTCATTTTCTACATCAAGATAACCAATAAAGTATAAATCCAGCACAGCCGTATTGAAATGTCCTTCGAAAGTGGCAAGTTTTTCGGGTTGATAATTAACAACATTCATTGCACTTCTGTGACCTGTTTCGAGTTGCAGAAGAGCGGCAACAGCCGCTAAAAACAATGCAATCCTCAATGATGATTTAGCAAAGTCAATGTGCCTTCTTTTGAGCAGATAATATGCAGCAATGCTGATAACAAGAAAAGCACCTGTCAGCCATGAAGCACTAATCACATGGGAGAATCTGCTAAGGGTTGAAGGATTGAAAACCATTGCCCAAAAGTCTGTTATTTCCGCACGCATCACCCCACCATCGTTGACTATTTGAAATCCAGCCGGCGTTTGCATCCATGAATTTGCAACAATTATCCAAAATGCACTAAGCATAGCACCGAGAGCTACCATACAAGTAGAAAAGAAATGCATTTTTGGACCTACTTTGTTCCATCCGAAAATCAGGATTCCTAAAAATGTGGATTCGAGGAAAAATGCAAAAATTGCTTCAGCTGCAAGAGGAGAACCAAAAATATCGCCGACGTATCTCGAATAAGTTGCCCAATTTGTACCGAATTCAAATTCCATTACAATTCCGGTTGCAACTCCGACACCGAAAGTCAGGGCAAAAACTTTTGTCCAAAACTTTGCCATGCGTTCGTACATCATATTTTTTGTTCGCAAAAAACGCCATTCCATAATGACAAGTATCACTCCTAAACCAATGCTCATTGGCGGAAATAAGAAATGGAATCCTGCAGTAACAGCAAATTGGATTCTGGCTAACAATTCAACATCCATTTTTCACATAGATAATTATTTAAAAAATGGTAAATTAAAAAAAATTTGTGAAAATTGATAGATTACTTTTAAAATAATTTCTGAAATGAGAATTTCCTACACGAACTCAGTCAAAAATTTCTTGATAGACTAAAGCATTATTTCTTTACTTATAAGATAAACTTATCTCATTTTTCATTTAACTTCATTTTTAAGATAAACTTATAAAATCTTTACAATTAAGCTTTTTTTATGAAAATCATGTTTATTTGATATTAATCATAGGATTTTCAATTGATTTTGAAGTTTCAGATAAAATATATACTTTATTTATCCGTAAACTTTTTTGTTCACATTAAAATTAATGAAAACTACAAACTAATTTTTTTACTAATTAATTTACAATACTATGGCAAGAGTTAGCACATATTTGAACTTCGCTCGTAATACAGAGGAAGCTTTCAACTTTTATAAATCGGTTTTTGGAGGAGAATTCTCCGGCGGAGGTGTTGCACGTTTTAAAGATATTCCACCAATGGAAGGTGCACCTGCACTTTCTGAAGATGATAAGAATTTAGTGATGCATATACAACTGGATATTTTAGGGGGTCATGTTCTTATGGGAACTGATGCTCCTGAATCAATGGGTTTCAAGGTAAATCAGGGCAATAATGTTTACATAAATCTCGAACCCGACACAAGAGAAGAGACCAATAGACTTTTCGATGCTCTTTCAGCAGGCGGCAAAGTTGAAATGGGACTTCAGGATATGTTTTGGGGTGCATACTACGGTAGCTGTACTGACAAATTTGGGACTCAGTGGATGTTTAACTGCATGGAGAATAAATAACCATGACTGTTAAAAGAGAATATAAAATTGAAATATATGCTGATGCCAGGATGGTTTGGTATGCCCTTTGGGATGATGTGCATTACCGCAAATGGACCAGTGCATTCAATGAAGGAAGCTATGCAAAAACGGATGATTGGAAAGAAGGAAGCACCGTTCACTTTTTAAACCCTGAAGGGAACGGAATGTTCAGCATTATCACTGAAAATAAATCATTTCAAAAAATGACTTTTACTCATAAAGGAGAGATTAAGAATTTCATTGAACAACCCGTTAATGAAAAATCAGCAGAGTGGGTAAATGGAATTGAAAGCTATACTTTAACAGAACAAAACGGAATGACAAATCTTCTGGTTGAAGCAAATTTGCCCGAAGATTTTGTTGAATTTACAGACCAGACATTTCCAGTAGCATTGAGGATACTAAAGGAATCAGCAGAGAATTTTTGCATTATTGTCCAAACAACTGTTAATGCTCCGGCAGATGTTGTTTGGGAAAAGTGGAATAATCCCGACAATGTTATCGGATGGAATTTTGCTTCTGATGATTGGCACTGTCCGAAAGCTACTAATGACCTGAGAATCGGTGGCAAGTTTTCTTACAGAATGGAAGCTAAAGATGGAAGCATGGGCTTTGACTTTGAGGGTGAATACAGGACAATAGCCACAAACCAACTTATTGAATACGTAATGGCTGACAACAGGCACGTAAAGATTCATTTTGAAGGTGAAGGGAGTAGTACAGCAATCACAATTGCTTTTGGTCCCGAAACATTAAATTCCTATGATTTGCAAAGAGACGGTTGGCAATCCATTTTGAATAATTTTAAGAAATATGTCGAAGAAAATATGTGATTTTGCCGAGTCAACATTAGGGTTAACCTTAAGGTTTTTAATTTTTCATAAAAAAATTAAAGAAGAACATAATGAATAAAGAAATATATCCTTGCCTCTGGTTTGACGGGCAGGCAAAAGAAGCGGCAGAATTTTACTGTTCGGTTTTTAAAAATTCTCACATTACACATGAATCGCCAATGGCTGTTGGTTTCAATTTAAATGGTAAACAATTTCTTGGTTTGAATGGCGGACCAATGTTTAAGTTCAATGAATCAGTTTCATTTGTTATTGAATGCGATAACCAAGATGAAATAGATTACTACTGGGAAAAGCTTACTGAAGGTGGTCAGGAAAGTATGTGTGGCTGGTTGAAAGACAAATTCGGTGTTTCATGGCAGGTAGTTCCTTCCATATTAGGTGAACTAATGACAAATCCCGAAAAAGCTCCAAAAGTTTTTGCCGCATTCCAGAATATGCAAAAATTTGATTTAAAGAAGATTTTAGAATGTTAAATTAATAAAGCGATAAAAATATGAAAAAGATTGGAATTCTCGCTCCGGAGAAGTTGCAAAACATTTAGGAAATGGTTTTATTAAGCATGGATATAGAGTAATGCTTAGCTCGAGAGATTTGAATAAACTAAAAGAATGGGAAGAAACTTCCGGTGATAATGGCTTTATAGGCAGTTTTAGTGATGCTGCTGAATTTGGAGAGATAATAGTTCTTGCAATAAAAGGTTCACATGCTGCTGATGCTATTAAATTAGCAGGCATTCAAAATCTAAAAGGAAAAACAGTGATAGATACTACAAATCCTATTGACACAAATTCACCCCCAGTGAATGGCGTATTGAAATTTTTTACATCATTGGACAATTCGCTAATGGAACAATTGCAATCGGAATTCCCTGAAGCAAACTTCGTAAAAGCATTTAATATGATTGGAAGCTCGTTTATGGTCAATCCGAATTTTGCAGGTATTAAACCCGAAATGTTTATTTGTGGAAATAACAGTGATGCTAAATCTGAGGTAAGTCAAATTTTAGATTTATTCGGTTTTGATGTTGCAGACATAGGTTTCGTGGAATCAGCAAGGGCAATAGAACCACTTTGTGTTTTATGGTGTATTCCCGGCTTTTTGAGAAACGATTGGACTCATGCTTTCAAATTGCTTAAAATGTAAATCAAGAGAAAGTTTCGAGGAATCAAATCAAACATTTTTCGGACGATTATCTTGTTTAAATTTAAACAAACAAAGATTTCGATTTTATCTTTTAAAAATAATACTGAATTTAATATTATTGTTCAATTAAAAAAAGTTTCTTTAACCTTGTCAAAAAAGTCTTTTTCCTTAGCTTTAGTTTTTTTATCGGGAGTAAAATTTTTATTCTCAGAAAGTTTCCTTAAAAGCTGTTTTTCTTCTGATGTCAAACTTGTAGGGACAAAGATATTAACATAAACAAACTGGTCACCTTTGCCATTTGAGTTTAAATGAGGGATACCTTTATCTCTGAGTGTCAGCATTGTTCCTGGCTGAGTACCTGAAGATATTTTTACTTTCTCAGAACCATAAAGAGTTGGGACATCTATTTCAATCCCAAGTGCGGCATCTGTGAAACTAACAGTTAAGTGATAAATAATATTATCTTCTCTTCTGATGAAATAAGGATGTTCTTTTTCTTCGATAATTACTATCAAATCACCTGCTTCGCCACCTCTGCGACCTGCATTTCCCTGACCTCTCAAGGGAAGATAGTTGCCTGATTCGACGCCTGCAGGAATATTTACCTTAACTTTATCTTCGCCATGTACCCTGCCTTCGCCATTGCAATCAGGACAATATTCAGATATTACACTGCCCGAACCGTTGCAATGTGGACAAGTGCTTATGTTCACAAACTGACCAAACATAGAGCGTGATACCTGACGAATTTCACCTGAGCCACCGCATGTTGAACAGCTACTATTTCCTGAGCCGGCTTTTGCTCCATTTCCGCCACAAGTTTCACATGTGATGTTTTTCTTAATCCTGATGGTTTTTTCAACACCTTTGGCAATTTCTTCAAGAGTTAAAGGAAGTCTTAGTTTTATATCCGAACCTCTTTCACCCATAGAGCGTCTTGAAGAGCCGCGGCGACGTGAGCTTCCTCCAAAAAATTCATCGAAAATACTTCCGCCGAAAATATCGCCGAAGTTCGAAAATATATCATCAATGTTGGTATATGTTCTGAAGTCCTGACCCTGCCTGACTCCTTCATGACCGTACCTGTCATAGCGTTCCCTTTTGCTTTGGTCGCTCAAAACTTCGTAAGCTTCTGTTGCTTCCTTGAACTTATCTTCAGCTTCCTTATTGTCGGGATTTCTGTCTGGGTGATACTGCAAGGCGAGTTTGCGGTAAGCACCCTTGATTGTATTCACATCCGAATTTCTTTCTACACCCAATATATCGTAATAATCTCTCTTTGCCATTTCTATTATTCGTTTATCTGTTCTTTTGTTATCTGAAATATTTTAATTGTTAATAGACGTTATAATCTTAAGATAATTTTTTTAAAATCATTCACCCGGAATTTGGCTAATAATAATATTTTTTATTTAAAATTTTTATTTAAATTTAAATAAGAATTAATAGTAGTTAACAAGGTTATTATTTTCTTGGGGCAGTTATGAAAAAATTTGTTTTACTATTTGCCGGATTAATTATATCCATAATTACTTCCACTGTTAGCTATTCGCAAGAGTGGATGCCAGTTATTTTAGATGAGAGAGGAGATACTGTACAATATGAATAACCCCCCACCAGCCGGCTCGTATGTTCCAAATGAACTAATTATAAGATTTAGACCAAATGCTTTAAATTTAGAAGAACTTTGTTATATTATTCCAGGTCCACCATCACAAGAGGAAAAAAAGGAAAAAATTCAAGGAATACCTAGTTTTTTGAAAAGTTACTTAATGTCTCAAAGATTTAATGTAGATGATTTAATAGCTGATTCAAGTTTATTAGCTGCTATAAAAACTTTTGGAGGAGATTCATTAAATAGGATTACTTCAGCAAACCCATGCACCGACACAGTTTCAATATCAAGATATGGAGATACATTAAATTGTGAAGATTATTTATGGATGGCATTACATTTAAATAATGATACAAGTGTTATTGCTGCTTCTATATTTTTATCAGTATTTTTTCAGAATAGTATAATCATTGTCCAACCAAATTATATTTATCAACCATGCAATAAACCAAACGATACATTGTATAACAAACAACGAAGTTTGCATCCTGATTTTATCGGAGCAGAAAGGGCTTGGGATTTCACAACAGGCAAACATGCAATTAAAATTGGGATTGTAGATGATGGTATAGATTATCGTCACCCTGACTTAGGAGAAAGCAAAGGACTCGAAAAAAAAGTAACAAAAGGTTGGAGTTGGCTATCAAAAAGTGGTGAATTCTGGGAACATTCTACACATGGCACACCTGCAGCAGGCATTGCAGCCGCTTTAACGAATAATTCAAACACTTGTGGTACAATAGAAGGTGTTGCAGGAATAGCAGGCGGCTGGGGTAAAGCCGGTTTTGACAATTTGGATTCCTTGGGATGCCAACTTATGGGATTCCAACCTATTGATTCAGTTAAAACCGATACACTCCCATGGAGCGGTTTTTATGTATATACAACAGAATACTTAACTGGTGCTATAAGGGAAGCAAGTGCATTGAATTCGACATATGCTTATGGTGTAGATATTTTGAATAACAGTTATGGTTTCAATTACTTTGAACCCGCTTTATGGGCTGCAGTTAATTATGCCTTCGAACACGGTGTTTCTTTTATAGCTGCAAGAGGAAATGGCAGTAAAGATACAACATTTTATCCCGCATGCTATTCACCTTCATGTGTTATTTCCGTGGGTGGTAGTGAAGAAGGTAAGAAACGCTGGAATAGTTCTAATTATGGTATGGATATGGATATCATAGCACCCGCAGAAGACTATATGATTAGGACTACAAAATATAAAGACAAATTAGATACAACATTTGGATATAAGCCATACGGAATGACTTCTGCAGCTACACCTCATGTTACGGGCGTTGTTGGATTGCTCAGGTCTTTTGCATTAGAAAAGGGATGGTATAGTTTTCTCGAACCTGAAGATTATGAAGGTATGCTTAAAGCTTCTGCTTGGGATGTATACGATTCAGAAGATGAAGAACACTATCCAATTGGCTATGACATTCAATCAGCATGGGGACACTTGCAAGCCGATAATATTTTTAATATGCTTAACTTGGATAATAATAATAGAGTATATCGGATAAGTCACTTTTCGAGCGTACAAATCCTCGATTCCACAGATTGGAGCGGATTGATTAATGATTTTATTTTTTATAAGGAAGGCAGACCCGGTAAATTATTGGACTCTGCTGTATATAAAGTAAAAAGGAGAAAACGCACCGGAATTATCTCACTGCCGAATGATAAATGGATTGCTGACCCAATAAATAAATTGTATGTTTGGGGCAGAAGCGGTCAAGGAATTATTGGTGGCTACAGTGGAGAAAAGCCCAATTATCAAACTCGCTGGACTATGGTTACTTCAGGTACAGGGGGTAATGGACTTGTCGAAGGAATTATTCATAATGACAGCTTGAATGTTGCGGCATATACTTTCCAATACCAAGTTTGGGATTCACTCAATAACTATATTGGCATTTTTCCACCTGATGACCAGATAGCATTGAATATATCTGTTTTCGGGAAAGAATTTATACCTGTTGATGTTAAGGAAATCAAACTATCTGAAAATCCATATAATCTATATTTATCTCCCAATCCTGCTAACGATGAATTAAATGTTAGCTTTGTTTTGAATAATTCGTCGAATATCAAAATTGAAATTTTCGATTATATTGGACAAACAGTTTATAAAACATGCGATTTGAATTTTGAATATGGAATGCACTCATTTAAGATTAGTTTGAATAATTTTAATTCAGGAATTTATTTTTGTAAAGCATTTATTAATGGCACAATAATTTCAAAATCATTTGTAGTGATAAAATAAGGAAGCAAAATGAAAACAACATATTTAAAAATATGGGAAAAAAACAAAACCGTATGGTTAACCATACGGTTAATCGTGGGTGTAGCAATGCTACTCCTGTTATACAACTGCGAACATGCAACCCCACCAATAAAAAAAGTTCTATATTGCCCACCACCCGTACTTGATTTGGCTGGCATGTGGAAATCACCCAATCCGTTTCATGCATATCAGAGATGTTCATTCAACGGTGAAAATATAATATTTAAAAGTCAAAGCGAGGCATTTATTTTAAATACTAAATCAGGTGTTTTAACACACATTGATATACAAAGTTTATTACCCAATAATGTTCTCTTAAGTTCAACCTATCGTTTTTTTTGGTGCCCTTACGATAATAATAAAGTTTTAATCCATGCTATTACTAGTACTGATACAATTGGAGACGGGAAAAGATATTACTATGGACAAAATATTTATATGGTTTCTCTCAATCCATTTGACGTTAAAAGAGTAACTCCTTCGATTTTGGGTCCCGCCGGCGCTCCAATAAATTTTAATGTTTATTCATGGTTACCAGAGTCCAAAGACAACAATGATTTGATTAGAATGAGTTATGTTATTAATGGAACTGGCTATAGAAAAAAATATTTAATCCAAGAAGATAAAATGTTTGATGTTATAGAAGATTATTATTTTAGAGCAATTAGTAAAAATGGGGAATACTTATTTTCTTACAAAGGGAATTCTGTTTGGGTTATAAACGACAATGAATTTATTTTTAACGAGGAAATAGGTTTGGATTACAGCAGCTTTTCTCCTAGCGGAAAATATTTGGCTTTATCTGTTTTGCCTAATAATCAAGGTTCAAGCGAAGAAGAAAGAAGGTTTAATGAAATATGGATTGTGAATGTTGAGAAATTCTTAAAAGCAAAACCGGATACGGTTGTCCCTGACAGAATAATAAATCTTCGCTTTGATTATTGTATGTATGCTATGGTTGCATCACCTTGTGCAGAATTCATCTCTGAAACTGAATTAGCGGTAGCCATGTACAAAGACGGCGACGACAAAGCATATTTGTGGAAAGTAGGTATAGATGGCAAATTATTAGGTCAGCTAACATTTGAGCCGTAATGTAAAACTAAAAAAAAGCCGTACCTTCGCACAGGACGGCTTTTAATCATTATTTTCCGTTTTCCCGGCCGAAGTAATCACCTTTGCATGACGGAGGACTTTGTCGTGGTACATATACCCGTTTTCTGCAACATTCAAAATTCCATCTTCCTCGACAGTTTCCGAAGGCATTTTCAAAATTGCTTCATGATAATCCACATTGAAAGGGTCGCCTTCTGCCAAGTTCAATTTCTTTACACCCGATTCTTCAAAAACTTTCACTGCCTTATTGTATATCATTTCAATTCCCTGCATGAGCGACTGGTAATCATCTCTGTTTTTTCCAGCTTTAATCGCATTTTCAAAATCATCCATCAATGGTAAAAGTTTTTGAAAAAGACTTTGGTTAGCATACTGAATCAGTTCATTTTTTTCCTTCAAAACTCTCCGCCGCATGTTCTCGAGTTCTGCAGTTTTCCTCAAAACTGTATCTTTCAGTACATCGCGTTCTTTTTCGAGAGCTGAAATAACATTTTCTTCAGTTAGCTCTTCCGCTTCTTTAGCTTCAGTTGTTCCCTCATTTTCAGTTATGGGGATTTCTCTGTCGCCATTCTCAGGACTATTCTTTTCATTCAAATCATTATTATCTGACAAATTATCCTTTTTCATTTACTTTGTTTCTCTTAACCGTTAAATAATACAATAAGTTATTCATTCAACGAATAACTCAATAAAAATTAGACGAATATTTTGGTAAATATTTTGATTGATTAGAACTACTTACTTTTCGATCTTTGTTTGAATGTGTTAATAATTTAGTTTTTTTCCATAAGCACTTATAATTCTTATTTTCACCTTATTAATGTAATGACTATTTTTTGCTCTATAACGAGAGTCTTCGAATGGCTTACCTGTTGATACGTGATAAATTGTGTCTAATAAAAACATGTACTTTCTTTTTGAAATAAATTTATCATTATCATGAAATTTTACTTCGCATAATATTAATTTGATATCATATGTTGTTGGGTTGTAAATTTCTAAATCGAGCTGACCCTCTTGATACTCATCGTAATCTAATACTAACTTTTTCAAATCTTTACTACTCAATTTTTCATATTGCGATATATCATTTTTATTGGTATTTTTTTTACTATCATCACAACTTGATAATAAAAAGGATATGATTAAAAAATTGATTATTAATAAATATTTCATAGCAACCTCCAGTATTTGTTTAAATTTTATAAATTAATTAAGAATTCGTAAATATCGTTATTATTTGATTCGATAATTTCTATTCCAACATTTTTTAAAAAAAAGTGTTTTCCTTTGTTTTCAGGAAAAGATTTTTCTGAGTCTGATTCAATATACCATCCATTTTTTGTATTTAAAGAGTGTGTATTTTGATATTTAGCTTTCTCAATTAATAACCACCTTAAGAAAGTTTCATTTTCCTCTAATCTTAAGCCAAATATGAATAATGGTTTATGAAAAAAAATATTTAACCATGTATTATATCCTTCCCAATTTTCTCTTTTATCAAGTTTATTTAAATTTTGTACTAATCTCCTGGCTTTTTGAACTGAACCCATATAATCAGTTAATCCAATTCTTATACTTCTCGGATATTTTGAAATACCATTTATAAACCATAACCCAAATTGACTACAAGGATCATTTAACTCTTTATTACTATAATAAGATGACCAAGGATAAAAATCATTAAATTTGAACTGATTTGATTTCAATATTCTATAAGTAAGTCCATTGACTAGTAGAGCATTGTCGAAGTTGGTTGTTAATAATGGTTTATTAATTTTTTGTAGCTTCTCAATAATTATTATATGATGACACTTAGATTCTATTTTATTTGTAATATTTATTAATTTCTTTTTCAATCCTTTTATTACTTCTTTACCATTTTCATTAAGACGTAATTTTAATACATCAAAGAATTCTGTTAACATTATTCCATTGGGGATTGTTATTTCTTCTATAAAAAACTCAACCCATAATTTCTTTAAAATATTTTTCCAAGAAAATTCATCATTATTTTTTTTATCAGCATTAAACCTATTAATGCCATTTCCAATAATGAAAGCTATATTATTAGAATTCTCTTCAAAGATTTTCTTGAAATTATTGTTCATAGTTATCAAATTATTAAAGAATAATCCAAAATTAACGAATTATAAATATTTAATTAATTAATTTTTATTCCTTATTCAAAAAATCTGAGACATGTTTGACCAATGACATCATTTTGGCATAAGGCATCCTCTTTGGTCCGATTATTCCAATTGAACCACGTGCAGTACCAACCTTGTAGTTAGAAATGACCAAAGCATAATCATCGAGTAGTTCGTTTTGGATTTCTGCACCAATGAGTACATTAATATCCTTTCCTGTTTCTTCCTGCTTTTCGAGAAGGTGAACAATAATATCTTCATTTTCGAGAAGTTCAATCACTCCTTTTATCCGGTCAGGATTACCAAATTCCGGATATTCAAGCAAATTCGGTGTGCCTGCAATATGTATGCTCTCCGTCTGATTTCTAATATCAAGAATAGTATCAATTGAATCAACAAAAAGCCGCATAAGAGGAGTATCTTTGAGACGGAAATCTTTGAGAATTTCCCTGAAATTATCTCGGATAAACTTCAATGGTTTGCCGCCAATTTTTTCATTTATGTAAGAACTAATCTGGTCAAGCTGTTTATGCTCGATATTGAAACCGGCTTCAATAGTCAGAGTCTTTACAAAGTTTGAATCCAGAGCAATTACAATGAGCAATCTGTTTGACGAAAGCATTATCAATTCTAAACGCAGCACTTTCAAATCAATAATCTGTGGTATAGAAACAATGCTCAGGTAACTGGAGAGAATACCTAAAATCTTTGAAGCATCCTTGAAAACCATATCTGAATTTGTCAAAGTTTTTTCAAGTGCAAGAAGTTCATTGTGTGATAGAGTTTCGATTTCACCCAAAGAATCAACATAAAACCTATATCCTTTGTCTGTCGGTATCCTTCCTGCCGAAGTATGCGGATGACTGATAAATTCCAAATCTTCAAGGTCGGACATTACATTACGAATAGTTGCCGCAGAAAGTTCTTCCTGAATATACTTCGATAATGTCCGTGAACCTACGGGTGATGCTTTAAGTATATAGAGATGTATGATACGGCGTAATATTTCTTTTTCACGTTCTGAAAGGTCACGCTTTAAAGAATTATTGGGCAATATTACGCTTTTATCAGGCATCTGTAAAAAATATCTGTCTAAGAATTATTATTTATGGTGTTATCCTGTAAATCATTCTCGGGAACGGAATGACTTCACGTATGTGCTTTGCACCGGTTACCCACTTAACAACACGTTCAACACCGAGTCCGAATCCACTGTGAGGTACCGACCCATACTTACGTAAATCGAGATACCATTGAAAATCCTCGACAGACAAATCATGCTGAATGATTCTTTCCAGCAACCAGTCATGGTTATCTTCCCTTTGTGAACCACCAATCAATTCACCCGCCTTTTCAGGTCCCAACATGTCCATTGCCAAAACTACCTTCGGATTTTCAGGGTCACGCTTCATGTAAAATGCCTTGACTTCTGTAGGGTATCTGTGAATAATACAAGGTTTGTCGAATTGCTCCATGATTGCTTCCTCCTGTACTGTCCCGAAATCCTCACCCCAGGGGAAAGGATGAATATCAACTTCCTGACCGTCTATATTCTTTTTCAAAGGAACTTTATTTGCAACCAGCCAATCAACAGCATCAGTATAGCTCATTCTGTAAAAAGGTCTTTTAACTTTCTCAAGCGGGGCTGTATCTCTTTCCAGTGTTTTCAATTCCAGCTGACATGTTTTTAATACATATTGAACTATGTACTCAACCAAATCCTCTGCCAAGTCCATATCGTCATTAATATCGAAATAAGCCATTTCCGGCTCTACCATCCAAAATTCCGTCAAGTGTTTTCTGGTTTTGGAACGCTCTGCACGAAATGTCGGACCAAAAGTATAAACTCTTCCTAGTGCAAGTGCAGATGCCTCTGCATATAGCTGTCCTGATTGCGATAAATATGCCTTGCCGAAATCAAAATAGTTTGTTTCAAACAATGTAGATGTTCCCTCACATGCATTTGGAGTTAGCAAAGGTGAATCCATAAGCTTAAAACCATTGCCGTCAAAGAAATCTCTGATTGCTTTTATCACAGCAGACCTGACTCTCATAATTGCATGTTGTTTTGAAGACCTTAACCACAAGTGACGATGTTCAATCAAAAAAGCATCACCATGCTCTTTCGGTGTGATCGGATAATCGTTGGTTATTTGGTTAATTTCAATATTTTTTACATCAATTTCAAAACCACCGGGAGCACGGTCTTCTTTTTTAACTATACCTGTTATTATCAATGAGGATTCCTGTGTCAGTGACTTAGCTGATTCAAAAACCTCCTCTGATACATTGTCCTTAAAAACAACGCACTGGCAAATTCCCGTACCGTCACGTAATATTATAAAATGCAACTTACCTTTACTGCGGATGTTGTAAACCCATCCCCTCAGCTTTGTTTCTTCACCAACGACCTGTGATAAATTCTCTATAGTCTGATATTTTTTATACCTTGATTCCATTAAATATCCAAAAAATTAAAAAAAATTTTTAAATAAAATATTTACAAAATTACGGAAATAAAACTTAATTATTGGATGTTATCATTATTCCTTAACTTAATCATTTTTTTTTAGTTTTATATCAATGAAATTTTCGAGCTAGAAAAATCTCAAATAATATCCCTGTAAAATTTTTGTTTTTGATTATGCTTAATTTTAAAAAAAACAATTCTCGAAATAATATTTTTCATTCATTTTTCAATAATTTAATAAATTTTACTATTTTAGTAATCTATGCAAAAACAATTTTGTATAATATTGTCAAAAAGGCAAGTATTTTAGTTTAAACCATACTTTTCTGTTTCCATAAAAAATGGAAGGGTGTTCATAATTTAAGGATAGGTGTGAAATGATTAACGAAGAAACACAAAATGATTTGGGATTAAATTCCGAAATCGAGAGCGAAAAAACAGATAACGTAGTTATTACAAACAATGATATTTTATCGGAAGAAATTAACATTTCCGACACTGATGAAGCAATTTCTATTGAGGAAATAAAAGAATCTTCAATTGAAGAAGAAACTGCCATTGGTTCGACTCAAGAAAATGAAATCAAATCTGTATTCAGGTTTGTTGATGACGCTCCGGCTTCAGATGCAAAAGAAATTCCCGTAGAAAACCAGGAGATTGAGACAAATCAAATTGAGCAAGAAATATCACTTGAAAAAGAAAGCATTGTTCAAACCGAAGAGACTATCCCAGCAGTACCTGAACAAGAGCAAGTTGTTGTTAAAATTCAGGAAAATCCTTCTGATGTTATCGTAACGCCTGTCGAAGCAACATCGGATACTTCTGTTCTAACTGCAGAAGAAACCGAGAGAAAAGAATTAATTAAAAGTGCAAGACAAAAATTTTATGACCAAATTTATGACGAATTAAAAGAAAAAAAGAATAAAAGAGAAACAATCGAAGTTGAAGTTAAAGCCCGTATTCGCGGAGGATTAAGAGTTCATTACAAGGATTTGCCACTCTTTCTGCCAACCTCTCATTACACACTTAAACGCAATCCGACAGAGGATGAACTGCAAAAATCAGTTGGCGAAAAGTTCCCTGTATTTGTACATGAAATTCAGGAATTTGACGAGGGTAAAAAAGCTGCAATCGTTAGCCGAAAAAAACTTCTTGTGAAGGAAATGTGGGATCAAATTAAAGTGGGCGACATTATCGAAGGCAGGATTTCTTCTGTTCCAACATTCGGCGTATTTGTAGATTTCCTCGGACTCGAAGGATTAATTCATGTTTCTCAACTGTCAAAGGCACACGTTGACGTGCCTTCCAAATACTACAAAAAAGGACAGGAAATTAAAGCAAGAATCATCGAAATAGTTAAGGAAAAGAAAAAAATTGGTTTAAGCAGCAAAGAATTTGAAGGTTCCCTGTGGAAAGGTGTCGAAGAACAGTTTAAACCTGGGATGCAGGTTGACGGAAAAGTTAAAAGAATTACCGACTTTGGAGCATATATAGAAATAAAACCGGGTGTTGACGGACTGCTTCGCAATAGTGAACTTTCATGGACAAAACGATATAAAAATGCTGCTGAAATTCTTCAAATTGGTGATAATATTAAAATCGAAATTCTCACAATTTCCGAAGAAAAGGAAAGTGCTACATTCAGTTTGAGAAAAACCACGCCAAATCCTTGGCCTCAACTTTCGGAAAAATTAAAAGTTAATACTGAGGTTGAAGGTATCGTTCTGCAGGTTATTCCTCAGGGTGCTGTAATCAATGTCTTAAATGAGATTGACGGCTTTATGCCCCGAAGCAAAATGAGAAATGTCATGAAAGGTAAAAATAAAATTCCTTACAAGACTGGCGACAAAGTATTCGCCATTGTTGCAGACGTTAATCCAGAAGAGTACTCATTAATTTTGGCACCTAAAGAGATAAAAGATGATTTCGTTCCAAGACCTTCTCAGGAAAGACGACATTTCGATAAACCAAAACAGACAACTAACGAAAGTGGTTTTTCACTTGGTGATATGTTGTCGGATACCGAAAAGGCAAAATTAAGCGGGTTCAGCTCCTGATAAGATTCAGTTTTTTACAGATATTATGATTTGGCTCTTTCTAAAATGGAGGTTGTACTTCTGCCTTCAAGTAAAGGGACTATAATGACTTTACCTCCCATGCTTTCAACCATGTCGGCACCAACGATTTCGTCATGACGGTAATCTCCGCCCTTAATAAGAATATTTGGCTTAATCGCCGAGATTAATTCGAATGGAGTGTCTTCTTCGAATATACATACATAGTCAACAGGTTTAAGTGAATCCAAGACAACTGCTCTATCGTTTTCACTGTTTATTGGACGATTGGCTCCTTTTAATCTCTTAACTGACTCATCGCTGTTCAAGCCAACTACTAAAATATCACCGTAACTTTTAGCATCGTATAAATATATAACATGTCCTGCATGGACTATATCGAAGCAGCCGTTGGTAAAGACTACATCCCTGTTGTCACGTTGGCTTTTTCTACATATTTCAGCTAATTCCTGTCTGGTTACTATCATATTTTAATAATTAACTATTCAACAAATTCTCTAATAACAAATTTACAATTATTATTTGAATATTTGATTAATCAATCCAATCTGAAAAATTGTGAATGACTTTTTGAGGATTTTTTTTGACTCACACTTTTTTGCTAACTTGCATTTTTTTTATTTGCAATTTTATGAAAATAATAGCAAAAACTGGAAACCCGGATTTAGCGACAATATATTTGGCAAAAACAAATTCAGGAAATTTTATTGAGTTTGTCGAATCTGTTCAGCCACCTTTCCCGATAGAAGAAAAATGGATTTTGATAGTTTCCACTCTTTTCGGATGTCCTGTCGGATGCAAATTCTGTGACTGCAGTACTCACTACAATGGGAAACTCAGTACTTCTGAAATATTAGACCAAATTGATTTCATGGTTTCCCAAAGATTTCCTGACAGGACTATACCTGTTAAAAAATTTAAAATTCAGTTTGCAAGAATGGGGGAACCATCATTCAACAATAATGTCCTGACCGTACTGGAATCAATTAATGATTTCTATCAGGCACCGGGGTTTTTACCATCATTATCAACAATTGCTCCGGCAGGATGTGATTCTTTCTTTGATGAGCTGCTTCAAATAAAAAAGCAATTGTATAAATCAAGTTTTCAGCTACAGTTCTCAATACATTCGACAAACGAAAAGCAAAGAGATGAAATTGTTCCCGTTAAAAAATGGGGGTTTTCAAAAATTTCCGATTATGCACAAAAATTCTTCGATGTTGGAGGCAAGAAAATATCTTTGAACTTCGCATTAGCAGATAATTACGAAATGAATATTGATAAATTAAAAAATTTTTTCAGTCCTGATATTTTTCTATTAAAAATCACACCTGTTAATCCTACTCATAAAGCTAAGGAAAACAAGATTCGTTCACTTATCAATAAAGAGAATTATCAAAATGAACTAATAGAAGAATTGAGGAATAATGGCTATGAAACCATTTTAAGCATTGGTGAATGGGAAGAAAATCTGATTGGAAGCAATTGCGGTCAATTCTTACACAATCATTTAAATTCCAACAATAATATTACCGATGGCTACACTTATCCGATTGATTATGTTAGTTAAACTAACAATTTGTTCAACGTATCCATATTAACAGCAATTCTTAAGTCCAAACATTTAACTGATTACTTGATGTAATCAAACTTAGCTGTAAAATGCCGGAGGAAAGGTGGTTCCCATACTATCCTAATCCCTTTAAGCTTTTTGCGATTCTTATAAACTTCAGCGACAGCTTCAGCAGTATATTCTATATGGCTTTTTGTATATACCCTTCTCGGTACAGCGAAGCGAACAAGTTCCATATTAGGTGCGATATGATTTCCGTTTTCATCCTTTTTGCCAAACATAACCGAACCAATTTCACAACTACGTATTCCACCGACTCTGTAAACTTCAAGAGCTATACTGTGTCCCGGGAATTGTTCAGGAGGTATGTGGGGAGCAAATCTTTTTGCATCTATATAAACTGCATGACCCCCTGTTGGAACTAAAATCGGTACCCCGCTTTGCAAAAGAAAATCCCCGAACATCTTGACCTGACCTATTCTATATTGCAGGTAATCCTCATTCAAAACTTCTTCAAATCCTATGGCTAGAGCCTCAAGGTCTCTTCGGGCTAAACCACCATAAGTAATAAAACCTTCTGTGATAATCAGTAATGTTTTTGCCCTTTCTGCAAGTTTATCATTATTGGTTGCTATGAAGCCGCCGGTGTTGGACAAACCGTCTTTTTTGGCACTCATTGTGCAACCGTCGGTATAAGAAAACATTTCACGGGCTATTTCTTTTATTGTTTTATTTTTATAACCTTTTTCCCTTTGCTTGATAAAATAAGCATTCTCGGCAAAACGGCAGCAGTCCAGGAAAAGAGGAATATTGTATTTCCTGAGCATTTCTTTTGTCTCACGAATGTTCTGCATTGAAACCGGCTGACCTCCGCCAGTATTATTAGTTATAGTCAACATACATACCGGAATATTCTTTGCACCAACTTTATTAATAAATTTCTCGAGAGCGGGAATATCCATATTACCTTTGAAGTCTGCAATTTTATCGGGTTGTTTCCCGATTTTTGTAACAAAATCCACTGCTTCGGCTTCAGTATATTCAATATTACCTCTTGTCGTATCAAAATGATTGTTATTTGGAATATATTTTCCCTTACCGCCAATCAAAGTAAAAAGTATCCGTTCCGCTGCTCTGCCCTGATGCGTTGGAATGACATTTTTAAGTCCCGTTATATCCTTCACAGCATTTTCGAATTTGTAATAACTTTTTGAACCGGCATAAGATTCATCTCCGTCAATTAAGCCTGCCCATTGACGGGAGCTCATTGCGGTAGTTCCACTGTCAGTGAGCATATCAATTGTAATGTAGCTTGATTTCAAATAAAAAGGATTATAAAACGCCTGTTTCAAAAGTTTTTCTCTTTGCTCAACTGTGGTAATCGGAATTTCCTCAATTGTTTTAATCTTAAATGGTTCAATCAATGTCTTCATTTTTCCTCATCTTCATAATATAAAGAACTTCATATTTTAAATTTGTTTTTAAAATAAAAACAACTTAATAATATTAATATTTATAAAAAAATCTTATTTAATATATATTGTTATTTGTTCTTCTAACTTATTAAGTTTAAAAGATATGTATTATTTGTATTTGTTGCTTTCAGAAAAATCTTTAAAACAACAAAATAATGGTTAAGTATCACTGAATAAAAGCAAGTGCCTGATTTAAATCCCCATCCATATAAACATGTAGTTTCCCGCTTTTCTTGTAATCATCAAGTTTTAATACTTTAATAACATTTTGATAATCTGCAAAATCAGGTAAAAGTTTGGGTAATGAATTTTTAACAACTTTAAAAAAGTTTTCATTCATTATGTTGCCTTCTTCATCAGGATATAGTGGCAGATATTTAATATTGGCTTCCACCAAATCCTGAAAGAAATGTGTACCAAAGGAAACTTCCGGTAAATATCCCCCTTCGGTTCGAGCCACCTCGATTAACATTGCAGTATTATTAATATCACTATAAATAACCGGAACACCAAGCTTAATATCGCCTTTGCTACCCCATCTGCCGGGACCAATCAATATGAACTTTCGCTTTGGCAGAATAGAATTCAATTTACCGATAATCATACCTGTTATTTTCATCTGCTCAGCAGTTTTCAGGGATTTATATTGTTGTCCATCAACATAAACAACATATTCAATATCTTTGACAATTCCATTATTGACAAATTTTGATGCCGAAAATATCTTCGAATAGTAAGGGATGTTGGCAGGTATTTTTACTTTCTCTCCCTGCAATGTCTTACTTTGTGGTCTGCATTGGAGCAAAAACAAATCGTTTCCATCAGATGCGAACTCAACGTCCACAGGTCCCCTATAAGCATCCTGAAGTTCCTTGAGAATTGCATTGATAGTTTTAATAAAATCAGTTCTTGAAATAAGATTATTGAACGTGATAATCATATCTTCCTTAACGAAATCGTCCATAGAACTTATTGGTTCAACGAGAATACTTCCCCGGTTAAAGGAAACGATTTTTTCAATTGAAGGTAAATTTCCTTTACATTCCTCTACAAGCTCTGAAAAATGAATAGTTTCAAATGAATTCTTTTCGAGGTTAATGACATCAATATAATGCTGGGAATATTTAACATTGTCATCAACTGTTTGATTGACTCTCAATCCCGGCTGACCGGGTGCGATTAAAATCGGATAGTCATCTATTGTCCTGTCCACTGCTCTTGTTCCCAAACCGGCAACTAACCTAATTATTCCGTCTTCTCTTTTGATTCTTGTTGACCACCTCATTTCATTATTGCTAAATGCTACTCCTGCGTAACTTGGAAGATAGTATTTTCCAATCTGATTACCTACTACTTGTTGAATTAAAATACCCATTTCTTCCCTGAAATCGAGAAGACTCCTTTCTTTGCGATATTCGATTGGGTCAGGACCGAATGAACTTGCATATACTTCTGCAATTGCATTCATAAGTGCCGCAAGCCGTTCCTCCTTTGTTCCGACATTGCTGATAAATAAACTTTTATATTTACCACTGAAAGCGGCTTCAAAACTATCTTCAAGTAAACTCGAAGAACGAACAATTATCGGTTTCCCTTCAAAATCATCAACAATCATGTTCAATGCCTGTATTGCTTCAGGTGGGAAATGTGAGTTCTTAAAAACATATTCAAGAAATGAATATTCCTGTCTAATGTCGTCAATATTTTGATATTTCAGGAATACAAATTCCTCCAATGCATTGTAATGTAAGAACTCAAATAATGCATCGGATGTCAGGTATCTGCTTTTTGGGGTTCTCACTTTTAAAAATAGTTCATTCTCTTCTTTTTTGTTCCGAATTATTTGTCTTGCTAAGATTAGTCCAGAGGACTTACCACCGAGCTTACCATTGCCGTTGGCAGGTCCGATGACTCTGTCAAGTAATCCGTCGAACTTTTTAATCGTAAGATAATTTTTTGCAATATTTATATATGTTAAATTTTCCGATAGAAACCTATAAATTAGACCGACACGCAACCCGATAATTTCATCTGCCGATTGCAATTGTTCGGCACTAAACAATCTTAAATATTTCTTTACCGCCTCTGTAACTTCCGAAAGAGGTGCATGCCTCCGTTCAAGAACAAGAGATAAATCATTGATTTGTTCCTGATGAAGCCACATCCGAAGCAATTTTGTTATATCTTCGTCTACTATATATTTGTCAGCAATAAAAAAGACTTTATCAATTAACTGGTCTGCTAAAAAAGGACTGCCTTTTGGTTTGGGCCAATTTGCACCTGAAGTTTGCTGAAGTTGAATTGCTTCAATTCCCGGACCGAACTTTTTCATCATGTCCTTGATTTCCTTAACGTTTATTCGGTTAAGCTGTATTATCATTCTTCTGCAGATTCTGTAAATAATCATTTGGTCCTGATATACAAGATTTTCAAGAATGATTTTCCATTCCGGCTTGCTTGTACGTTGGTCTTTATTAGTTGGCAATATTTCCATAAATAATACTAAAATTTATTCAACCATTATTTCTAATTTGCTCGACAATTTATTTGTACAGTCGAATCCAAATATTATGCAAAAATACTCAAACTAAACAAATGCACAAACTTTCATTATGTTGTATCATTGTTATTATGTGTTTTCTTCGACGGTGACACCGAAACTACTTCTAACTAGTAATTGTTCATTTTCTTCGACGGGGACTTCGAAGCTACTTTTAAAAATAATTTATTTCATAAATTGTAATTCCAAAAGTAATAATTCAGGTTTATTCCCTATGCGTATCGGCGGTCCCCAAGTACCATAACCACAGGATACATAGTATTGAGTTTTACCTTTTTTCAGAAAACCCCAACTAATTTCATAAATTAAATCAGTAATATATCCGATGGGCAACAATTGTCCGTAATGTGTATGTCCGGAAAGCTGAAAGTCAATGCCGTTTCTTTCAGCTTCCCTTAAGCCTATCGGCTGATGGTCAAGTAAAATGAGCGGCTTAGTTTTATCAATTCCTTCAATAATTTTATTTAATGGTTTTCTTTGTTTCTTGGCAAACTGCTTTATTGCTCTGTCTTCTCTGCCAATCAGATAAACTTCATTGCCTATCATTGTAACGCTATCCCTAAGCAAAATAATACCAAGAGATTCAATATAATCCGCTGTTTTATTTATTCCACCGATGTACTCATGATTTCCAGTAACGGCATAAACTCCAAATTTTGATTTAATATCTCTCAAAGGTTCGCCAGTCTTAAATTTCAACACCGGTTCAATAGCTTCATCGAGCAGGTCACCAGGGAACAAAACCAAATCAGGATTAAGAGAATTTATACGTCGAACAAGTTCTTTTGTGAACCCGTTACTGCATAAGCTCCTCAGGTGTACGTCTGTTGCCGCTACTATTCTGAGTTTTTTATATTTCTCAACTTTTTTTGATATGGGAATATTAATTTTCTTCAATTGAGGATTTTTAGCATTTATGAATCCAAATATCAATGTGATAACAACAGAAACTGATACAACTCCAAAAGTGAATATCTTAATTGTTTCATAGTTCTTATAAATTACTGATGGAAAGAACGGCAACAAATAATTTACAAACCGCAAAACATCTATCAATATAACTGCAAGAAAGAAATAAAGGATTGCACCCAACCAAATATTTCCAATGAATGATATAATATTACTTAATCCTGATGGATTGAATCTCGTAATAAACAGATGAAGGAAAAATGAAACATAAAGCAAGAAAAAAAGAATATAATAAATATTTTTTAAATTTTCGATATGATTTAATACCTGAGAACCTCTAATAAAAATGTAATAATTTATAGCTGTATATACGATAAAAACAATACCGAAAAATATAAGGAATTCAGAGTTTTTCATAATCAATTTAAATTAGTTAAGTCAAATTTCAAAATTTATTTAAACATTGAAGTATAATTAAAAATGATATTTTAACAAAGTAGACCAAACAATGAATAAATATTAATGAAAATTTAAAAAATATTTAGTTAAAAAATAAAAACAAATTATTAATTTTACCAAAAAGCATTATCACGAACAATTATTTGGGAGATACCATGAAAATGTTTCTGCTTATAATACAAATTTTAGTGGCTGGAGCTGTCATTATAACAGCCATTCGAATGTATTTCACTGTAAATAAACTATGGAAACGTAAAAGCGACCAGGAAGTTTGCAACAGTATTTCAATTTTTGCTTATGTCCTTGCTCTTATGGTTCACCTGCCTTTTATGATGAAATTTGTGTTAATTGATAAAAATTATGTTTTGGCTACAAATGATGCTCTCCAGGTTCTTGCTTATATTTTAGTTATTATGATTGGTACCGGATTTTGGGTGAGGGCGAACAAAAGAACAGGATTTTTTACTTTGGTTAAGAAAGCGCTTCGCTTGGAGACTAAGGAATCGGGACACTTGATGAAATCTTTGATTAGACCAAGCGGTGCACAGGAAATAATCGAAATATTGAAAAAAATTGCTCGGCTCGATAACGAACTCTCCGATTCTGAAGTTAAAATAATAAACGAATTTGCCAAAAACTGGGATATTGAGATACCTAATATTGAAGAATGGCAATCCGGCGAACAAACCAGCTTATTGGATATCAGGGAAAGTGTTGAAAAATATCTTAATTTGTCACCACCAGTTATGCAGGCATCGGAACTCCTCGATTTATTCAAATTAATAGTTAAAGCCGATAATGTAATATCGAAGGAAGAAGAACTGTTTATAGCTGAGGCAACCGGTTTGATAAACGGTTATGTCCGTAAAGATGAAAATCCGAAAATGTTCCAGGTTCTGCTTGTCCCTCAAAAGAAGAAGAAAATCAAAGCTATGAGCGAAATTTTTCCGAATAACGAACTAGTTGAAAGGCGGGGTGGAAGGGTAATAATACAGGGTAAATATTTCTCGAAAGAATTTGCTGAGGAGGTTTGCAAAAATTATATGTCACTTGGGATATTCAGTATCTGGGAAGAAATTGAAATTCAGCAGGAAGCTGCTTAACCAACATACTCTTTAATTGATTTTTTGCATGATAACAATATATTCGTTATTCATTGTAGGAGAAGTAATACCTGTTTCATTAGTAGGGCTGTTTGCTTTTGGCATTCTTTTGTTAGGTATATCTCTAACAAAAGTATTAATATGTTTGAAACCATAATTAGAAAATATTTCTACAGTGATAAGGTCAAGAGGAATATTAATGTTTTTAACAGTTCTATTTCCTAATACGTAACAAACATGAGAATTCTTTTTAACAAAAGGAGCAATATTCTTAATTGAATTATGGTAGTCAATGAGGAATGATTGAACATCATTGAATCTGCAACTATCAATTTCATTTATTTTCATCAATTCTTTTTTAGCAGAATCAAAATTAACATACCCTTTCCGATAAGAACCATTTCCTCCCATTAAGATATTGTCAATCTGATTTGCATTTTTAATATCTAACCACTGATTCGAAAGTCGAGAAAATTGTCCATAAGCAACTGTAGTCTTAGAATCACCATAAGGAGGAGAAGTTACAATTAAATCAATTTCGGTTGATGAAAATAATTCATCGGGCATTTTATCGCTTGTGTTAAAACCATAAATATTTGATTTAACATTTCCATTGCTAATTTTCAACAATTCTTCGAGACCTTTAAAATTTCTAAATATTTTTGACTTGAATATTTCAAATGGTTCAGGATTGAAGGTTTTTAGCTTTTCAGCTGAAATTTTAAAAAGTTTGAATTCACCGTTACGTGTAAAAGATGATTCCCTTACTGTTTCACTGAAACAGACTAAAAAGAAATCTCTAATGTCATTTTCAATATGATGTTGAATAATATGCTTTAAATACGCTAATTTATTAATTACTTCAGGGCTGAACCAAAAATTAATATTACGAAAATGAGGCACTTTGAAATCTGCGATTGAATGATTTTCTTCATGTATCAGATGAGATGAAAATAAGTCATCAGAGAAATTATTAATATGATTATACAATAAAAATAAAGAGTCAATTTCTGTCAGATATTTTTTAATTTTCTCTATATCAAACAATTTTGTTTTTGCAGTAGCAATTAATCTGGCTAAAGGATTTAAATCAGTTCCAATTGCGTTTATACCTTTTATATTTGCTTCTAATAGAGATGTCCCGGTACCACAATATGGGTCAAAAAGTAATCTGGTTTTATTATTGCTATATTCCTTAACCAATCTTCGGGCAACTTGAGGTATCATCATTGCCGGATAGTTATGATAGCAATGAGTGTATTCCTTTGTGTTGGATGATTCAAAATTCCAAGATTTTTCAATTATTCTATTTTTAATATTATTACTCATTTTGAAAATACTTACATATAGGTAAGTTGATATATAAAAATAATTTTACAATTTTAAAAGAGGCAAATTATATGAAAAAAGTTAATTATGCAAAAACAAATATTGAATTATTTGTGATTTATAAAGTAAAAGAGAAAAGACAGGAAATTGGTTATTCACAATCCGAGTTAGCTGATTTAATGAATCTTAGTAACGGTTTTATCGGCAAGATTGAAAGTCCAAATCATTCTGCAAAATACAACTTAAACCATCTCAATAAGATAGCGAAAATTTTTAAATGTAGCTTAAAAGATTTTTTCCCAAATAAACCATTTGAATAATATGAAAAATTTTAAGATTATTAACGAATTTCACCGTATTAAAGAATTAGGGTTTATAAAAAGTAATAGAAAGCATAATACGGGTATTGGAAAAACATTTGAGGATTATCTTGGAGTTGCTGAAAATAATTTGAAGGATAGCGATTTCGAAGGTTTTGAAATAAAAAGTCAAAGATTTCTATCAGATTCAAAAGTTACTTTATTCACTAAAAGTCCAAGTTTTCCAAAACGAGCTAATAATTATATCCGAGACAAATATGGTGAATTTGATGAAACTTTTCCTGATAAAAAATTTATCCATTCCTCATTTTATGCAAACAGATATAACACTTATTTAGACAAATATGGCTTTAAAATTCATATGAAAGAAAATGAAAGAAAAATGTACCTTTTAATAAAAGACTTGAAAAAGAATATTATTTTAGAAAATGAAATTTATTATAAATTTGATGATATTGAGAAAAGTATAAAAAAGTTGAATAAACTATTTGTCGTTACTGCTGAAACTAAGACAATTAGAGATTTGGAGCATTTTCATTATACAAAAGCAGAAGTATTTATAAATTTCAAATCAGATTTATTTTGGGATTATATAAAAAATGGAATAATTCAATATGATATCAGGATAGGTATTTATAAAAGTGGTAAAAAAATAGGTACGCAACATGACCACGGTAGCGGTTTCCGTATCAATAGGGGTAAACTACCTGAATTATTTGAGAATAGTTTTAAAATATAAAGTTCCATACATCACAACGGAATATTCCCATGCTTCTTTGGCGGATTCTTGTCCACTTTGTTTTCTAAAAGATTGAATCCCTCAATTAATCTCATTCTTGTGTATTTTGGTTCGATGATGTCGTCAATGTAACCATAAGAAGCCGCAATGTAAGGATTGGCAAATTTTTCGTTGAATTCATCAATTAATTCATCCTGCCGTTTTTGAGAATCTTCGGCGGCATCTATTTCCTTTTTGAAGATAATTTCAACTGCTCCTTTTGCACCCATGACCGCAAGCTCTGCTGTGGGCCACGCAAAGTTCAAATCACCCCTGACATGCTTGCTGTTCATTACGTCGTAAGCACCACCGTATGCTTTTCGTGTTATGACAGTAATTTTAGGAACGGTTGCTTCGCAATAAGCATAAAGCAGTTTCGCACCGTTTACGATAATGCCCCCCCATTCCTGATGTGCACCCGGCAGAAAACCAGGAACATCTTCAAATGTCAATATTGGAATATTGAAAGCATCGCAAAACCTTATGAACCTTGCTCCCTTCTTCGAGGAATCAATATCGAGGCATCCTGCAAGAAAAATCGGCTGATTCGCAATCACACCAATTGAACGCCCTCCAAGCCGAATGAAACCAACAATTATATTTTGTGCAAAGTCCTTGTGTACTTCGAGAAATTCACCATTATCTGCAACTTTTCGGATTACTTCTTTCATGTCGTATGGCTGATTTGGATTTGCAGGAATAAAATAATTCAAATCTTCGTCAATTCTGTTAGCAGGGTCGTTGTTTGGGATGTACGGCGGGTCGTCAGTATTGTTTTGTGGTATATAGCTCATCAGTTTTTTTACCAACTCAATTGCTTCCATATCATTTTCCGCAGTGAAATGGGCAACACCGCTTTTGCTTGCATGAGTATCTGCACCGCCAAGCTCTTCGGATGTCAGTTCCTCATGCGTTACCGTCTTTACAACTTTCGGACCGGTTACGAACATATAAGAAGTTTTCTTGACCATGATAATAAAATCCGTAATCGCAGGCGAGTAAACGGCACCACCTGCACAAGGTCCCATAATCACCGAAATTTGCGGTATCACACCCGAACATAATGTATTTTGCAAAAAGATATCCGCATAAGCACCAAGTGATATCACACCTTCCTGAACCCTTGCCCCACCGGAATCGTTCAATCCGATAACAGGGCATCCGTTCTTCTTTGCCATTTCCATTATCTTCACAATTTTCCTGCCATGTTCAGCCGCCAGACTTCCTCCGAGTACTGTGAAATCCTGCGAAAAGACAAACACTTTTTCTCCGTTTAAAAATCCAAAGCCGGTTACGACACCATCGCCAAAGTAAACCTCCTTGCTCAAGCCGAATTGTGTAGAATGATGATGAGACAACATATCAATTTCACGAAAAGACCCGCTATCGAGCATCAGTTCAATTCTTTCGCGGGCTGTCAGTTTCCCTTTAGCATGCTGGTCATCAATTCTTTTTTTGCCTCCACCCAAACCTGCTTTGGCTTTCAGCTTGTTCATTACCTCGATTTTTTTGTCAATTGCTTCTTTTTGTTGCTTATCCATGTTGAACCTGCTTATAATAATTTAAAATTTTCAATTTGGAATTTAAAATCAATTTTCAATTAAAATAGATATTGAATAAACTGATTATTGATTTTTGCTAAGAACTATAATTCAATTTCGTAAATAAATTAATTTTATGCAAAATTGGACATAAATTTTCAAAAAAGTGTCATGCTTGTCAATTTTCTGACTTGCTTTAATGACAGATTAAAAATTATTTAATTTTATATATGGTAATGATTTAATGGTAACTTAATATTAAAAAGGCATTGTTGTCAAGGTTTTTTTGAAAAGGTTAAAAGCCCAAAGCAAATGTTAAAAGTTTTTTCAATTCTTCAATTTTCAATTTGACATTTTCTTCGATGGGGACGTCGAAGCTACTTCAAAGAGCAAACATTACAAATATAATACTAGTGATAGAAAACGTAATTTATTTTATTTTAAAAGGAAATTTATTTTATTAGCTGATAGCCGAAAGCAGAAATAAAAAAGCTGAATGTCAACAGTCATCCTGAGCTTGTCGAAGGATGAGATTGTGAAGGATGAACAAGTCAAAGCAGTCATTCTGAACGAAACGAAGTGAAGTGAAGAATCTCAAAACCGCATGAATACTGGATTCTTCGCTTTGCTCAGAATGACAAAATTCAATTTATATGCAATTTTTCAGACTTTTCTATTTGAAATTTGAGCTAATTTCAATGAATAAAATATTGCTCTCACTCCACTTTAACTTTCTTCCCATATTTACTGCTGATAGATGCAGCGGCTTTTTCTGCCTGCTCGAGCGTACCGTAGCCCCAAACCTTGACTTCATACATTGCTTTGTCGTCCATTATAATTCGAGAATAGTATGCCTTGTAGCCCTTATCATCCCAAAATTTGAGCGATTTTTCGGCTTCGGTCTGTGATTCGAATATATCTGTTGCGATTTCAAATGGCTTCAGTTCTGCGTCCAACCACTTGATTTCGACTCTGCGGTTATATGCCTGTTGCCATTCGGTTTGCTGGAGATAGTAAAGTGGTTTGTGGTTTCCTGCTCCTGAGGTTTTTACCTGATGTTCGGGAATTTCCTGACTCAATAAGTATGCTTTTACGTTTTCAGCTCTTTGCACCGAAAGGTCATAGCAGTCCTTGTTGCTGCCTTCGTTGCCGGTATGACCAATAAGCTGAATGCTGTAACCGGGATTATTTTTCAATATGTATGCAAGCGAGTTTAGCATGTTCTCGTATTCTGTTTTGATGTATGATTCCTTGTAATCGAAGTCTGCGACAACCTGATACTTTACTGGCTGAAGCTTGGGTTTCAGTATAATATTTGTTCTTGTGTTCACATCAGTCTTTTTTGTTCTCAAGCCGAGAGTAATTGATGCTTCATCGGCAGAAGTCAAATCCTTAACAGGAACGGTAAATTCATAATATGCTTTTTGCGAAAGTGCAATTTCAATAAGAATGTTTTTTAGCTGGTCTATTTCGCTGTCGAGCAGATGATAAAACTTACCGCCGCTTGCTTCGGCAATAAACCTTAATGTATAGCTTTCGACCGAATTTCCTACACCTATAATGTAGATAGGAGTTTCCGATTCCTGTGCAATTGCTGCGACATCATTTGCTGTATAAATAATCGAGGCATCGTCGGAATTGAATGTAATCATTACACAAATTCTGTCCTCGTAAAAGCCATCGCCTAATTTTTCGATGCTCTTAAAAGCCGCTTTGTGTATGGCATTCAAGCCGTCGGGTTTGTTTAATGTTAAATTATCAAGCTCCCATAATGCTTTTTCTGGTGGTGAAAGAGCAAACATCTGCAAATAATTTTGGTTGAAAGTAGAGAAGAAGATGTTATCCTCGGGAGCAAGGTATTGTATGAATTCCTTTATTTGTCCCATTATCTCGGGTTGTTGCGAAGCGGCAGCTGAATTATCGAGAGCCAGAGCCATGTCAATATGGATACTGTCTGCAAAAAGTTGTTCAAAAAATTCTTCTGCGACTTTGTTATCTTTAACTTTTTCCGTATTTCTTCCAACAGTCCAGCTGATATCTTCCAGGTTACCGAGACAACAGAGATGATTTCCGAATTCATCGGTTGCAATTGCCCTGACAAGATATTCGTCATCATCTGGCAAGCTGATAGTACGCATTATCTTCAGTTGCTTTGGTTGGGCAACAGCCGTAGCTTTTGTGAAACCGTTTATATAAGTTGATTTTTCAAAAGAGACTCCAAGTTTTTTTCGCTTATATACGACAGGACCCCTCTGAACGCTGTCTGTAGAAACTATGTGACCTTCGGCGCTGTTTTCTTTTTGCACAAGTTCTTTTGCTATTTCCTTTGGTTCTTCCTTTTTTGTAATGACGTTAATGATGAAGTTAAGCTTTAGAGAATCCTTTTTACCCTGAAAAGCAGTTATAGTGTAAAACTCAGTTTTTTCGGGATTGAGCAATAGGGAATCATTTGCCTGAAAAGTTCCTGCAATACCGGAAATCTTAACGTTTTTAGCATTTTCAAATTCCCATGAAATCATTGTCGAGCCGCCTTTTTCGATTTCAGCGTATTCGATGAATTTAATAACCTTTATTGGTTGTGATGCTGCACTAAGCTTCATCTGAAGGTTTATCCCGATTGTAAACAGCAGGATTATTGCCAATAAGAATTTCGTTTGTTTCATGGCTATATTTGTTATGTTGTTAAAATTTTTTCTTTTTTTATTTAAATTTTCTCGAAAAATATTTCAATTAATTTATTTTGACAAAATTACTTTTTTAAATATATTAAAATTATGAATAATATATGAATTAGTCAAAATTCGTACCATTTATTCAATTAGGAATTACGAATTATTAATTACGATAACTTAAAAATTAAAAAAAGGGATGAGAATATAATAAGAAAAGGGGTTGAGAATTTAGCATTATGACATTTTTGCATTAAGATATGACATTTCCGCATGATATGTTTTAACTAATTGTCATAATTGCAGTTACATCTGTCAAGATTTCAGATTTTCTGAGTTTGGCACATTATTTACATAGTCTTCTTGCGTAGTTTATTAATGATTTTGTTTAACAAATAATATAAAATTTAAGGAGGTTTTCGTTATGACACTGGTAAAATATAATCCGTTCAGGGGTTTCGATTCTTTGGCAAAAAGGATGAATGATTTTATAAGCGATTTCGAAAAGGACTCGGCTTTCAGGGATTTTGGCTTCGGCTCAAGCAGGTTTCTTCCGGTAACTGATATCAGGGAAGACGATAAGTACATTTACATTTCTGCTGAAATTCCCGGCATCGGCAAGGAGAATATCAAAGTAACGATAAATGATGACAATGTGCTTCAGATTAGAGGCGAAAAGAAGTTCGAAGATAAAAAAGAGAATGAAAGCTATATCAGAATGGAAAGAGTTTTTGGAGAATTCACACGTTCATTCATTTTGCCTGATAACGTGAAAGACGATCAAATCAAAGCCAAATTCGAAAATGGTGTTTTGAACATCACTTTAGAAAAAGTCGAGCCGTCGAAACCAAAGGAAATCGAAGTCAGCATCAACTAATTGCTGATGAGTATTAAAAAAAAACTGTCCTGAGCAATCAGGGCAGTTTTTTTTTGTTAAATTTCAATTATTTCTGAGACGTTTTCGCTGTTTTTGTGTCATTGTATATATGATTGACAACAAATTTGGAAATGTTATGAAAAAATGTGTTTACTTTTTTGTGATTTTTATATTAGCTTCATTTAGTCATATGTATTCTGAAGGAAGTTGGATAGTAAATGGTCAATTTCTTGAACAAACACTTGCTGTACCCGAAATATATTTTTTGAAATATTCACAAGATGGAAAATCCATTTTTACTTTTAGCAGAGACAGCTTATTAAGAAAATGGGATGTTAATACTGGAATTGCTTTATGGGAAAAACATATTGATTTTGAATTTCAATACGGTAACAAATTCTCTGATATATCTAATGATGAAGAATATGTTCTTTATACAAAATTTGTTGGGCAATATGATAACTATAGTGCTGAAGTTATTAAATATGATATTGTGAATGATGAAATCGAATATACTCTGCCATACACATTTGATGAGTGTCTCTATACAGAATCCAGTAGTTTTAAGGTTTATGCTTTTGGGAGAGAAGTCACTTCAGTATTTTCTCCTGATAATAATAAAATATACTCAGCAGTTAATTTAGATCTTGAATATGGATATTACACATATACTGGAAAATTAGTATACTGGAATACAAATGTTCCTTATAATTATTATACTCTTCAAGGTAATTACATAAGATCTATTGTTTTTAGTGATGATGGTAAAAGCATTGCCTATAATTCGCAATTATGGTTTAATGATTTTTATAAAAAACCATTTATAAGAAAAATATATTTAAATAATAATGTTATTGATTCATCTAACCGATTGATTACATTTTCACATGATAATTCCTATCTCGTAAGTATAGCATGGTACTGGGATATTAATAACAAAAGTGCCAAAACAACAAGTAATTACAATGAATATGCTGGAACAAATCAAATATTTATGTCCAGAGATGATAGATATTTGGTTTGTATAACAAAAAGCCAATTTTTATTTGCACAGTTCTCGGAATATGCTTACGCTGGAGAAGTAAATTTTCCTGACAATAGTTATGACAGATTCTTTAGTATGAATCCCATTAACAATGATATTGCCTATGGAGGAACTGACGGTATTTTGAGAATTTTCAAAGGAAAAATCTTTGCTCAGGAGCTAAAGTCAATTTTCAAAGCTGAAAAAACTTTATTTTATGTCGGTGATACTATCAAGTTAAATGATTATTCTTATGGAAATCCGATAAATTGGGAATGGGATTTTGGTGACGGTCAGAACAGCTCAATAAAAAATCCAATTCATGTGTATAATGATACCGGTTCTTTTACAATAAAACTTATTGTCTCTACTGAATCTGAAAGTGACACAATGATTAGGGAAAATTACATTAGAATAAATGAAAAACCAGTTATTTCGGTTAATGAATACAATGCACAACAAAATAAAATAATTTCAATTTTCCCCAACCCCTTCGCCGAAAGCACAAAATTCAAATTCGATATCGTTCAACCATCAATTGTAAATTTATCAATATATAATTCTCTCGGTCAGGAAATTGCTGAGCTTTGCAACGGCTGGAAACAAGCAGGAGAGCATGAAATTAATTTCAATGGGAGTAATTTAAATTCGGGAGTGTATTTTTATAAGCTTGCTGTTGGTTCGGATTATTATTTTGGGAAATTGGTGTTGATTAGGTGAAATGTTGATTTTCAAAATAAAACTTTTTTATATTTGATACGTTTCATAAATAGAAATAAATAATAAAGGTGATAAAATGTATGCAACATATACTTTAAAAAAAGATGAACTCAATCTTGAGTTCATAGAAAATCTCAAAAAGTTAATTCCTACGGATGAGGTATTATTATCAGTAGAAAGTTATGATGAGACGGAATATTTGATGGACTCTCCGAAAAACAGAGAAATTCTTTTAGAGAGAATTAAATATGTCGAAGAAGGTAAGGATTTGGTTGAAGTTTCTCAAGAAGAATTGAAATCGCTTCAATGAGAAAAATTGTCTTTCAACCTGATGCTTTAAAGGAATTTCTTGATTTATCAGAGAAAAATAAAAAATTATTTAAGAAAGCCCGTAAAATTATTTTTGAAGTTCTTAGAGACCCTTTTGGTGGGCTGAACAAACCCGAACCTTTGAAGTATGAATATCAGGGTTATTGGTCACGCAGGATAACAGATGAACACCGCTTAATTTACAAAGTAACAGATGATGAAATAATAATTGTTTCCTGCAAATATCATTACTGATTTGCAATACGATAATTCATCAAACTATGCATCGAAGTAATTCGTTTACCTAAAATTATAAATATATATACTTTTTTTTTATGAGTGAAACTGAACATAATCATGTTTGTCCTGTAAGCAATGCAGGAATTTTGGATAATTGGATTAGGAAATTTTTGCATAATCCCAATAAAATACTTAGTAAATATATCAGAGATGGTATGACTGTTCTTGATTTCGGATGCGGTCCCGGTTATTTTACAATTCCCCTGGCTAATCTTTCAGGATTAAAAGGAAAAGTCGTTGCCGCAGATTTTCAGGAAGGAATGCTGGAAATTGTCCGACAAAAAATTGAGGGAACGAATTTGGAAAATAAAATCCGTTTGCATAAGTGCAATGCAGATTCGAGCGGTCTCAAAGAAAAATTTGATTTCATTTTGGCTTTCTATGTTGTCCACGAAACTCCAGATGCTGAAAATTTTCTGAAGGAAATGGCAGAATTATTGAAACCAAATGGTCAGTTGCTGATTGTCGAGCCGTCATTTCATGTCAAGCAAAAAGAATTTATGAAGACAATAACTCTTGGAGAAAAGAATAATCTGCAAATAGTCATCCAACCGAGAATATTTTTTAGCAGAGCCGCTTTATTTTCAATAAAATAATACAAATTTATTTAATAAGTTTGTTGAAAAAAAAAGGTGAATTGTGGTTCACCCTATTTTATTTTTATGAGCTTCCTGATTAAAAGTTTCTTGTTCCGTCAGGTTGAAATGCGTATTTGAAAGAATAGTATCTCGATATATCTTCCTGTTTGTATTCAGCGGGATGTCCTTTGTAATAATTCAATACAATCATCTTTGCATACTTGTCGTTCGATGTCTTGAAGACAAGAACTACTCCCGGTATCGGAGAAATCTGATGATTAGCGGGATTGTAGTTGTACCATGCAATCTTCGAACTGGAATTATATCCTGTAGAAGGTGCTTCCAGCAAAGATGAAAAATCAGTTTGCTCGAGAACGAGAACTTTGCATTTGTCATTTGTTTTGATTGTTGTTTGAGAAAATGCTATATCCCAGTTATCTGAATTGGCAACAGATGCGGCAACAGTATCTCCTGTGGCAAAACTGAAATACGTGAATGTTGCAGGGTCTGTCGGCTGAGCTGATACATCTGCCGGTAAGTCCCATACAGTTTTGACTTCTACTGTTCCCTTGTTGTCATTTGGCTCAACGACATCTTCGCTGCATGCGGAAAATATGAAGCCAATTCCAAATATAATTAATGCTAATAATTGCTTATTCATAAAAAATTCCTTTCTATTTTTATTTTGAACTAAAATTGTATATAAGATTAATAAAATATGTTCTGCCCGGTGTGATGAGCAGTTCTTTTTCTTTCATATTGAGAATATTATTGATTCCTAACTGGAGCATAAGATTCAATGGTATTTCCTGAGATAAAGTTAGATTCCATAGATGATAAGCATCAATATATTCCTTGTCGTCATCAAGGATATTGTTTCCATTGCGGTCTGAATAACCGAACTTGCTTCTGATACTGCCTCTCAGAAATGCAGAAAAGCCCCAATCACGGTTATCATATTTGAATTTTATTGTCAGATTATGCTTTGAGCGATTAAATAGTCCACCGTATTCAGCTACCTGAACAGGTCTGAACTGTCCGGTTGAACCTTGCTTCCAGATTTTTTCATTGCGTATCTGCTCCAAAACATCTCTGTCGGCTGTTTCAAGGAATTGATATCCAATGCTTATATCTAAACCGGAAGTGGCAGAAAGTAGTAATTTGTAACTTAAGTTTGTTTCTATACCCTGAGTATAAACACTTCTTAAATTGAAATAGCTGAAGTATCTGTGTTTTGTCTGCTCATTTTCTGCAACTACCTGCCATTCAATCATGTCTGACACTTCATTGCGGAATAAATTCAGATTTGCCGATAATGATTCGAAAATCTCCCAGGAACAACCGAAATTGACAGACAGAGAATTTTCCGGTTTTAACATAATGACTTTTGATGGCTCTATAATGAAATTTGTTATCATTCCATTATCTTTCAATGTATTTATCTTTTCAGCAATACCTGTAACTCCAAAGACGCTGTAGCCCTCAGTGGGATTAGTCCAGTTAAGATATAAATTTTCAGGAGAAGGTGCCTTAAAACCTGAACCTACATTTGCCTTGAGTGAGAATTTTTGAAACAGCTCGTAGGAAATCGTTATCTTGGGATTCAAACTTGCAGTATAGTTGCTGTGATTGTCGTATCTTAAGCTACTGATGATATTTAATTTGTCTGATATAATCCAGTCATGCTGTGCGAATGCAAAGAATGCTTTTGAGTTTGCACTGCTATCAATAATGATATCTGATTGAACACCTTCAAAGTTTCCACCTGTTCCAAATGTCAGCAGATGGCTTGAAGCAAAAGTCAGGTCCCATTGGAACTCGATTTTTGCCAAATCCTGATTATAGTAACTATAATGAAAAACTTCATTAGTACCTTTATTTAAAAATGTAGTTTCGGCATCGTAGCTTGTGTAATAAAGGATTGACTTGACTGAGGCATTTTTTGAATATCTGTGTTTTAAAGTGAAAGATAAGTTTTGGTCAACAAGTTTTGCCTCCTCATCCTTGATAGTACCATCACTTTCAGCAAACTGATTTTCAGTCATATCCTTATTGATTCTACCTCTTAGAATTGCCTGTGTTGACTTGTTGAAATTATAAAAAATGTCGCTTGAAATTGTATAGTTCAAATAATTCGGGACAGTATTTCTGACAGATGTTTCGTCAATTTTGTAACCATCGCTACTTAGTACATCAGCAAAGAGGTTGATTCCAACTTTGTCATTTTCGGAAGAGTATTTCATATCTGTCGAAAGGTCGAGCATATTGAAACTGCCATATCTTGCAGAGTTTCTCATGTCAAAATTATTTGATGACTCAGTGGTTATCAAATTAATGACACCTGCCAATGCTGCACTACCATACAATGAGGATGAAGGACCTTTGACTATTTCAACTCTGCTGACATTCCCCACTGCAAGACGGTCAATATTAATCTGTCCACCGGACATTGTTCCGATTATTGGTTCGCCATTAAGCAAAATCAGGGCATAAGATTCATCGAGACCTTGTATTTGGACGCCCTTGCCAAGAAATTCGACAATGTTTATTCCGTTAATTTCACCAAGAATTTCATCGAGCCGGACATAGCCGGTTTTATTTATTTCCTCTTTGGAAACAACCTGTGTCGGTATTGGATTATTTTCAATTTCCTTGATTGTACGGGTGCCGGTAACTACTACTTCATCAGTAATGACATTGTTTATTTCGAGGATAATGATTAATTCATTTAAATTATCAGAAAAAAGATTTAATATAGTATCTTTGGATTGGAAGCCGATTAATCCAAAATGTAAGTTATATTTTCCAGTAGGCAAATTATTGAAATCAAAATCACCTGTCTTGTTAGTTAAGGTACTTAATTTCAATGAATTGATTCTAACTGATACACCCGGCAATTCCAATCCGAAAGGGTCAAGAACTTTGCCTTTGAGATGCTGAACATCAGGTGAAGAAAACAACAAAAGCGGAAAAAATAAAATAACACAAATAGTATAATTAATTTTATTGGTAATTTTTATTTCTTTTTTTTTTCTTTCATTATAAGTTGTTTTATTATTTAAATTTACAAGTTTATCTATGTGAAATAACACTTTTTATCTAATCAATATTAAAAATACAATTTTCAGTTTGTTACATTTATTTTAGAAAGGCAACAATTACTAATACAAAAATAACATTTTTTATAGAAATTTTCATAAAAAGATTTAAAAGTCCGATAAAAGAGCTCGAAGGCAGTTCTAATGATTATGAAGTCTATTTAATTTTCTTGGAAGCTTTAAAAAAAAGCTCAGAGTCTCGTTTGCTTGGATAGCTAAAGTAAGATGGATGATAATTTGTCAAAACATGTTCAAACTCACCCGACTTGATTTTTTCAATTGTTTCCATTATGATTTGACAGGACAATCCAAAACATTTGTCGTATAATGAGAAGAAACTGTCTTGGGATAATACCTCAATCTTCTTCTGTAAAATAACTTCGCCTTTGTCAATTTCCCTGTTCATAAAATACACTGTAACTCCGATTTCCTTTTCATTGTTTAATAATGCCCACCAGACAGGATAAACACCCTGATACGCAGGAAGTAAGGAGCAATGTTTATTTATGCATCCGTATTTTGGGATATTAAGTAGTTCTTCAGAATAAATCTGATTGCCGAGGTTAATTATTAAATCCGGTTTTAATTGTTTCAAATTCCTTAAAACAGATTCATCGTTGATATCTTTGACTTTATAATATTTAATACATTTCTTTCTGCAAACCATTTCAACCGAATAAGTTTTTCTAAAATTGAAATATTTATCAATTTTATTATAAACGGCACAATACAATGAAAACAATCCTTGAATAATAAACTGCTTAATTCCCAATAAATAGTAGTATCTTTTTACATGTCTGCGGAATTTCACTTTGTAAGATTTAAAATCAGTAATAAAAACTGAATCTATTTCATAACTTTTCCCGGAATTTGCATAAAGTTCTTCCAGCAATTTCGGTTTCCACAAATGGGATTCGCTTATTACAAAAATTACTTTCATGATTTTGAAATTATAATAAAATAATGTTTTAAAATTTTAAATTTATAGAAATTTGAAATCATATAAAAGAATAATAATTATTTTAGTAATTATTTAAACTTATAAAAATAAATTATTGATGTCAGTAAAGGGAAAAAATATTTTATTTACCTCTGCACACTTTCCATATCCATTGATTGGTGGTGACAGAATTAAGCAATATCATATTTTAAAGCATCTGGCGAAAGACAATAATGTATTTGTCGTTGCATTTAACAGGAAATATCCGGTTAAAAGGGAAGACATCAAACATTTGTTTGATTTAGGTATTAATTCATATCCGGTAGATTTAAGCATTCCAAAGGCATTAATTAATGCGGCTTTGCATTCACCTTTTGGTAATCCCCTTGAGATTGAATTTTTCAGAAATAAGCTGTTCAAAGAAATTATTAAGGATATTATCCGGAAAAATAGAATTGACCTTGTGATAAATTATTTTTTAAGAACTACCGAATACGTAAAAAAAATTAAATGTAAAAAGTACCTTATGGCTGAGGACTGCCGTTCATACTATCAGAAAAGGACTTATCGGGTATCAAATAACTTAATGGAGAAAATCATCAGATTTTACGAATCAATTAAATTAAGAAAATATGAAAGTGATATTACCAGATATTTTGACCTGACAACTTTGGTGTCCGAAGAAGACAGAGATGAGATGCAGAGATTAAATCCTTCAGCAAATATTAATATCCTTTCTAACGGAGTTGATACAGAAAAGTTCAAACCGCCTGATATTCCAAAAAAGAGAAACGAATTAGTATTTGTTGGTAAGCTCGATGTTTGGGTGAATAATCTGATGATAGAAAGGATAATCACAAAAATTTTACCGCAAATTCTGAAAGTTCTTCCCGATACTGTTTTTCATATCGTAGGAGCTAATCCTCAAAAAAAGCATTTTAAAATTCACAATAAAAATATCGCTTTGCATGACAATGTTCCAAATATTGTTCCTTACCTGCAAGATACTTCGGTGTTCTTGCATCCTCATATTGGCGGTTCGGGAATACAAAACAAGCTGATGGAAGCCATGTCTTGCGGATGTCCAGTGATAACGACGAATAGTGGTGCAAGGGGAATAAATTTTACTGACGGTCATGATGGATTTATTTTTGAAGATGATGCGGAAATAGCAAGACAGGCAATCGAACTTTTAACCAACGAGAATCTTGTTCATAAAATCGGGATGAATGCAAGAAATTTTATTTTGAGGGAACATTCATGGGAAAAAATATACAAAACACTGGATACTCTTTTAGAAGAGTTGATTAAATAAATTATCGTCATAAAAAATAATGATTATGAAAATTGGAAAAACAAAATATTTTACTTTGCGAAAAGACTGGAGGGCATGGCTCTCAATAAATCACAAAACGGAAACGGAAATCTGGCTTATTTACTACAACAAACATACCGGAAAACCCAAAATGTCTTATAATGATTCGGTAGAGGAAGCATTATGTTACGGCTGGATTGACAGCACGATTAAAAAGATTGACAAGGACAGTTTTGCTCAAAGATATACTCCGAGGAGGAAGAACAGCCGGCTTTCGGAGCTGAACAAGGAGCGTATCAGAATTCTGATTAAGCAGAGGAAGATGACAAAAGCTGGTTTGGAAGCAGTGAAAAATTTCATCGGCGATATTAATGACAACAGTGAAATGAAGATACAAAAGGATTTGTTGAAGGTATTGAAAGCCAATAAAACTACTTGGGAGAATTTCAACAATTTTTCGGAGAATTACAGGAAGGTTAGAATCGGCTGGATAGAAAGTGCAAGGAGCAGACCTGAGATTTTCGAGCAACGGCTGAGATATTTTCTGAAGATGACTTCAAAGAATAAAATGTATGGAATGATTTACAAAAGTTAGATAACTCCCGTTCTGCCGATAGCATCACTGATAAAACGGGAATAGTTTAGCATTGGGATAATTAATTCCTCAATTTCTCCAAAAAATGATTGAGTAGTGAATTTGTAGAGCAATCGTGAGTTTCAACTTTTTTGTTGTTTCGGATTTCCGATAAAATCGTTTTTGCAAGCTGTTTACCAAGCTCGACTCCCCATTGGTCAAATGAATTAATGTTCCAGATAATTCCCTGAACGAATACTTTATGCTCATACATTGCTATTAGCGAACCGAGATTATGCGGTGTTAGTTTTTTCAACAAAATCGTATTCGTCGGCTTGTTGCCTTTGAAAACCTTATGTGCCAAAATCATTTTTATTTCATCATCAGTCAGATTGCTTTGCTTGAGTTCACTTAAAACTTCCTTCTCATTTTTACCTTTCATCAGGGCTTCAGTTTGAGCAAAGAAGTTGGACATGAGAATACTATGTTGCTCTCCAACATTGTTGTGAGGTTGCAAAATACCGATGAAATCTGCAGGAATTAGTTGTGTGCCTTGATGGATAAGCTGAAAAAAAGAATGCTGTGCATTTGTTCCGGGTTCTCCCCAAACGACGGAAGAAGTAGAGTAATCTACTTTTTCACCTGATTTTGTGATGTATTTTCCGTTGCTTTCCATATCGAGCTGTTGCAAAAAAGTGGGGAAATGCTCAAGGTATTGAGAATAAGGAATAACTGCATAAGTTGAGCAGTTGAAAAAATTGGAATACCAAATGCCGAGCAAAGCCATTATTACGGGAATATTCTGTGAAAAATCAGTGTTTCTGAAATGGTTGTCCATATCATTTGCACCCGAAAGCAATTCGCTGAAATTTTTAAATCCTATGTAGAGTGAGATGGACAGACCGATAGCTGACCAGAGAGAATACCTTCCGCCTACCCAGTCCCAGAACTCGAACATATTTGCCGGGTCAATGCCGAATTGTTCAATTGCCCGTGTGTTGGTTGACAATGCGACAAAGTGCTTTTTAATATTATCAGGATTATTGCCGGAGTTTTCCAGAAACCATTTTTTCGCAGAATTTGCATTTGTCAAAGTTTCCTGAGTAGTAAAAGTTTTTGATGCGATGATAAACAGGCATGTTTTAGGATTCAACTTTTTTAGAGTTTCGGCGATATGTGTTCCGTCAACATTTGATACGTAATGAACCTTCATTCCTGGAATTGCATACGGTTTTAAAGCAGTTGTTACCATGTAAGGTCCAAGGTCGGAGCCACCTATGCCGATGTTCACAATATCGGTAATCTTATCATCATTGCAACCCTTCCATTTGCCACTGTGTACGTCTTCGGTAAAAGCATTCATTTGTGAAAGAACTCTTCGAATTTTCGGAGAGATATTTTTTCCGTCCACGAAAACAGGTTTTTCAAGATTACCTCGCAAAGCAGTATGGAGAACTGCTCTGTTTTCGGTGAAGTTGATTTTTTCTCCGGTAAACATGGCTTCAATTGATGATTTCAGTTCGGATTCTCCGGCAAGCTTTAAAAGAAGTCGAATTGTTTCGTTTGTAATCCTGTTTTTTGAATAATCAAAAAGAATATCTTTAAACATTATGCTGAATTTTTCAAACCTTTTATCGTCGGATTCAAACATATCTTTCATGCTTAAATCACTTACAATATTGAAATGCTCTTTCAATTCTTTCCACGATGTCAATTCACAAAGATTACTCATATTTTTCTGTTCGAAATTGTTTCACAAATTACAAAGTAAATTAAGAAAAAAAGATGAGATTGGAAAATCGGAAAAAGAAGAAGCAAATATTCTTTGTAACTTTTTCAATATTTTTTCGTACTTAAATTAGGACTCGCATTAGGACTCGGATAATAAATATTTTCCAAAAATTTAAAGGATTATTGCAATGAAAAAGCATATTAATATATTTGCGGTTATGTTAATGGCAATATTAATGCTTGCCTGTACTACAAATTTTACCTGTCATAAAGGTGATGGTAAGTCAGAAACTCAGGTTAGAAATATAACGGGTTTCGAATCGGTTAATTTTATGACTGCCGGAAATGTCTTTATCAGTCAGGGGGATGTAGAAAGTGTTACAATAGAAGCACCTTCGGATGTTATAAATGAAATAATAACCGACGTTGATAACAGAACTTTGACAATTAATTCGGATGTTTCAGTTTGTCCTGAAAAATTCAATATTTATATAACTATGAAGGATATAAATTCATTCAAACTTTTTGGGTCAGGAAACATTTATAACTTCACACCACTGAAATCAGATGAAATTAATTTGAAGGTGAGTGGTTCAGGAAATATAAATTTTACCGATGTTGAGACAAAGAAAGTAGGATTGTTAATAATGGGTTCAGGCAACATAAGCATAAAAGGTCGGACAAGTTGGGCAATTATGGAGATAGGAGGGTTAGGCAGTATAAATGCAATGGAATTGAACTCTGAGTTTTGCGATGTTTTTGTAAATGGTTCCGGTGAAACCAAAACATTGGTCAATAAGGATTTAAAGGTTAAAATTAGGGGGAGTGGAGATGTTAAGTATTTAGGTGAGCCGGAGACAATCAAGATGGATGTCATTGGTTCCGGAGAAATCAAAAAAATTAAAGCAGTAAGTTAATATTAGATTTCTAATCATAACTTTCCGAAGGAAGCAGAACTTTCGGAAAGTTTATTTATTTAATCATCTATTGAAAAATCACTAGCTGATTTTCTTTTAAACAATGATTTGATTTTTGCAAGTTCTGCTTTCGTGAAAAAACCCATTGTGCTGATAATTATCAAGAATAGAATTAATCCGGCTATTCTGATGGCAAAGGAATAGATTAATGGTAGCGATGAAGTTATGACCATTGCAAGTCCGTATATCGCTCCTGTTAATAAAATGATTTTTATTAACCTTAGCCATTCATATTTTATTGAATAAACTTTTCTGGAATAGACAAATAATGCAACGGCACTAATGAGGTAAGCACCAAGTGTTGCCCATGCGGCTCCCCAATAACCTATAACAGGTATTAATGCAAAGTTCATCGCTACGTTGATAGCGGCACCGATACCTATTGCAGCCGGTAGATACTGAGTTTTCTTTTCTATGTGAAATCCACAGGCAATATTGTTGTAAACTCCGTTGAAATAAAAAGCAAGAAGTATTATCGGGATTATACCCATGCCAGACCAGTATTCCGGATTGATGAATTTTCCTCCTACAAATGGCATTCTTACAAGGTAATCCATGAACAACGATGTCAACAAAAAGATAACAGCCGCAACCATTGTAAAGTATGTTAGTATTCTTGCGAATAGCTTTTTTGCATCGGGGTCTTTGTAATGGCTCAGATAAAAGGGTTTCCATGCGTACTCGAATACAGAAACAAGCATTATCATCGGAATTCCCAGTTTGTGATTGCAGGAATAAAGGGCAAACTCTACAGAATTTGTCAGGGGTTTTAATATCCATCTGTCACCAACCTGAAGAATCATTCCCGATAGCATTGCCGGTATTGTTGGTATTCCGAATTTGAGCATATCTTTAAGTAGTTTCCACTCAAAACCGGTATTTATTTTCGAGAGAATAATACTAAGGAAAATTACTCCGCCAATTGCATTTGCGATTATCTGAGCCCAGATAACCCCTTCAATGCCCCATCTGAGCAATACGACGAATACGACATTCAGAACAACGGCAACAATGACAAGTGAAAATCGGGTAACTGCAAATCTTTTTGCCTGACGGGTCATTCGCAAAAAAGCAAATGGGATAACCATCAACGCATCGAGAAATGGAATCAGTGCGGCAAGCATTATTATCTTCTGAGCATTTGGCAGCGAAGTAATTGCAGGTGCTATCGGTGCTGAGAAAATGATTATCAGCAATGAGAAAAACCCGCTGATTATCAATATTGAGAAATATGATAATGTAAAAACCTTATTAGATTGTTCAGTATCATCTTTTTCGTAGAAACGGAAAAAAGCAGAATCCATCCCGAATCCATAGATGATATTAACGACGGCAATAATTACAAAAATATAAGTAACATCGCCGAATTCCTCCATTGTCAGGTAATTGGAGTAGATGGGTGTAAGGAAAAAAGTCAGGAAGCGTGCCACTATTGTGAACACACCGTATATCATTGTATCCGAAGCTAACGACTTTATTCTTGACAATTATTTAAATCCTGATTAATATTTTACTTTTTCCAAAATCCAAACATAAGGATTTTTTGTAGAAATGAAATAATTATTTTATTAAAATTAGTCTTTTAGTTCTAATTTCTTCATCGGCAATCAGTTGATTAAAGTACAAAACTTGCGGTATTTGTGATATATTTAATTTTTATTAACAGGAAACACTCTTTCAATAGTGTATTAAATTTAAAAGTGACTAAAATAAAAAAGAGATTTGGGCTAAATCATATACCGAAAGAAGTGAGAATCCATTATGCATGACGTTAATGGATTCTTCACTTCTATTCGTTTAGTATAGATTGATAATCTTGAGGCAGCCTATAAATAAATTTCAAATTATTATTTGCATAATAATTATTTAGAAATTTTATTGTTTAAAATAAATTATCAAAAAAATCAACATCATTAAAATCGCAATTCCATTAATAATAAAATCATTTAAACCAAATTTAAAAATAATAAATACTATTTGAGTTATGATGCTAAAAAAAATTATTATTTTTTTTATATCATGATTATCACTTTCTTCACTTTTTTTCTTAAAATCGTACAAAAATAGAATTACTGTCAATAAAAAAACAGACAATTGTATTTGTGTTGGATTTAATAAATAATAATTTGTTGAAAGTAGGCAACCATAATAAATAATTAAAATAATCGCTGAATACAATTTAAGATTTTGATAATTAATGAACTTATTCTTTACCATAATCCCAACCAATTACCAACTGATTCGATAGAACTTGCAACTGCTATAGCTTTGCCAGAACCAACTATCGCGCCAGCTACAGAACCAGGGCCTGGTGCTGCAGCTGTTCCAGCTGCACAACCAACTGCATCAGCGATAACCGTACTTGCAACATATAGTCTTTTTCTTTCTGCTGCAGATAATAGAATTTTAGGTTTCTTCTCGTTTTTAGCATTCATTGAAAATACATCCCACTTGAACCAATCGTAAGATGACCAAAATTCTGCTGAATATTTTGCAACACTAAGTACTTTAAAAGCTAATTCATCATTTTGTTCCCATTGTAACATTAACATTTCATCTTCTAACGCATATAATCTTTGTAATAATGTATCACTTTCCCATGACAAAAGTACCGATTCTTTCAATAAATCAAGAACTTTTGAAGAATACAATGAATCTTGTGTTGAATACTGTCTTAAAACATTATCAAACAAATTCTCCCAATCATTAGAAATATCCCAATTATGCCAATAATTATTTGTAAAAACGCAAATACCTGAACTTATATACAAAGAATTCAAATAATTAAAAGTCATATTTGTATCAATATTTGTTAAATGATATGAGTCATTAGAATAAGATATTACTAGATTATCAAATTCTATACTTGGAAATGTAATATTATTCCATTCACCATTATTTCGACCAAAATACAATAATGAATCAAAGGTTGATAAAAGTTGATTATGTTGTACGCCAACCCAATCGTATGGATTTTCTAGAAGAATATAATGAGGATCTTCTACATCTCTTTTAATATTTTTATCCACAGTCGTTTGTTCTTCACAAGATGAAAGAATGGATAAAAAAATAAATAAACAAATAATACCAAAAAATTCTTTCATAAAATTTCCTAAAATAAATTTAAAATTGTTAATTAATTAATATTTCAACCGGTTTAAAATATTAAATATAAAATTAACAATTAGTTACATCTCCCTCCCCCCAATAATATAATATTTTTTTTATTTTTTTTTTTTTTTTTTTTTTTTATTACACGACAATAAAATTTAACTATAAT